>VFQN01001358.1_pt1 | contig 41285 bp, 32 predicted proteins | sample 3512371 | NCBI WGS metagenome assembly VFQN01 (sample SAMN10412370, study PRJNA504923) | tailings metagenome | isolation source: Replicate 2 from Balatoc abandoned mine | place: Philippines: Itogon, Benguet | collected 2017-08-28 | reverse complement strand
ATCTCGCGCAGGAGGGGCGCGGCATCGGCCTCGTCAACAAGCTGCGCGCCTACGAGCTGCAGGACGACGGCTTCGACACGATCGACGCCAACGAGCAGCTCGGCTTCGACGCCGACGAGCGCATCTATGCGCCGGCCGCCACCATGCTGTCGCGCATGGGCATCCAGCGCGTGCGGCTGATGACCAACAATCCCGAGAAGATCGCCCAGCTCGAACGCTACGGCATCGAGGTCGCAGAGCGCGTCCCCCATTCCTTCCCGTCCAACGGGCACAACGAGAATTACCTGCGTACCAAGGCGGAACGAGCAGGACACCTGCTCTAATAACGACGACCGGAGGAGACAATGACCAAGATGCGGCGCCGCGTTTTCGCGGCCGGCAGTGCTGCGTTCGCGTTCGCTCCCTACATCGTGCGTGCCCAGAAGAAGTACGATCCGGGGGTGACCGACAAGGAAATCAAGCTCGGCCACACCAATCCCTACAGCGGGCCGCTCTCGGCCTACGGCACGATCGGCAAGGCGATCGCCGCCTACTGGACGATGGTCAACGACAAGGGCGGCATCAACGGCCGAAAGATCAACTTCATCACCTACGACGACGGCTTCTCGCCACCCAAGACCGTCGAGATGGTCCGCAAGCTGGTTGAGGACGACAAGGTCTTCGCGATCTTCCAGCTGCTGGGCACACCGACCAACACGGTGGTTCACAAGTACCTGAACCAGAAGAAGGTGCCGCAGCTCTTCGTGGCGACGGGCGCCTCCAAGTGGGGCGACCCGAAGAACTTCCCGTGGACCATGGGCTGGCAGCCCGACTACCACACCGAAGGCGCGATCTACGCCAAGCACGTCCTGGCCAGGCACAAGGACAATCTCAAGGATCTGCGCATTGGGATGATCTACCAGAACGACGATTCGGGTAAGGACTATGTCGGCGGCTTCCTGGCGGGCCTCGGCAAGGAGAACGAGAAGTACGTCACCGCGAAGGTGAGCTACGAGGTCACCGATCCGACCGTCGACAGCCAGATCATCCAGATCAAGAGCTCCGGCGCGAACGTCTTCTTCAACGACTGCGCGCCGAAAGCGGCGGCCCAGGCCATCCGCAAGGTGGCCGACCTCGGCTGGAAACCCGATCACTATCTCGCCAACGTCTCGGCCTCCGTGGCCGCGGTGCTTAAACCCGCCGGCTTCGAAAACAGCAAGGGCATCATCACGGCGGCCTACCTCAAGGACGCCACCGACAAGCAGTGGGTCAACGACGCGGACTACAAGGAATGGGACGCGTGGATGAAGAAGTACCTGCCCGACGCCAATCCGGCCGATTCGGGCAACGTCTATGCCTATGCCGTCTCCTCGACGATGCGGCACTGCCTCACCGCCTGCGGCGACCAGCTCACCCGCGACAACTTGATGAAGCAGGCCGCCAGCATGAAGAACCTCGAAGTGCCGCTGCTGCTGCCCGGCATCCGAATCAACACCAGCCCGACCGACTTCTATCCCATCCAGTCGGTCCGGCTCTCGGCCTTCAACGGCGAGACCTGGGCGCTGTTCGGTGACGTACTGAGCAACGAGAGCGCCTAGTCGGGCAGGGCTTCCAGCGCGAGCACTTCGCGGTGGACTGGCATGGCGGATGCTTCGTACGGTCGCTGACAGACCGGAGCCGCGCCAGCCGATGCCTTTCAAACCGACCCGCCGCCGCACTCTTCTCGCCGCGGCGGCCGCTTCCGCCCTGGCGGCAGCGGTCTACGGATCGGCCCACACGGCTTCCGGAACCGCCCGGAGCGCGCGCCGGCTGACCGCGGGCTTCCCCGAGGGCTTTCGCTGGGGCACGGCGACCTCGGCCTATCAGGTCGAGGGCGCCGCCCGCGAGGACGGTCGCGGCCCCTCGATCTGGGACACCTTCACCCGGGAGCCGGGCCGGATCCGCGACGGCTCGACCGGCGATGTCAGCGTCGACCATTATCATCGCTACAAGGAAGACGTGGCGCTGATGAAGTCGATGGGCGCCCGGGCCTATCGCTTCTCGATCGCGTGGCCGCGCGTCTTCCCCGACGGCAAGGGCGCTGCGAATCCCAGGGGCCTCGATTTCTACGACCGGCTGGTCGACGCGCTTCTCGGCGCCGGCATCGAGCCGTACGCGACGCTCTATCACTGGGACCTGCCGCAGGCGCTGCAGGACCGCGGCGGCTGGGAATCGCGCGATACCGCCCGGGCCTTCGGCGACTATGCGGCCCACGTCGCGGGCCGTCTCACCGACCGCGTGCGCCAGGTGTTCACCATCAACGAGATGCAGACCTTCGTGGAGCAGGGCCACGAGACCGGGAACTTCGCCCCGGGGCTCAAGCTGCCGCCCGGACGGTTGAACCAGGTTCGTCACCATGCGGTGCTGGCGCATGGCCTCGCCGTGCAGGCGGTGCGGGCCAGCGGACGGCGCGGCACGAAGGTGGGGCCTGCGGAGAACATCGCGACCGCGCTGCCTGCCGTCGAGACGCCCGACAACATCAGGGCCGCGGAACTGGCGACGCGCGAGCTGAACGCGCCCTATCTCACGGTGATGATGGAGGGGCGCTACACCGACGCCTGGCTCGCGAAGGCGGGCCGCGACGCGCCACGCTTCACCGACGAAGAGCTGAAGATCATCTCCAGCAAGGTCGATTTCGTCGGGCTGAACGTCTATGCGCCGAGCCAGTACGTGCTGGCGAGCGAGGCGACGCCGGGCTTCACGCCGGTGCCCTTCCCGTCGTCGCATCCGCACATGGCCTCGTCGTGGCTCCTGCTGGGGCCGGAGGCGCTGTACTGGGCGCCGCGCCACGCCGCGCGGCTCTGGCAGGTGAAGGACATGTTCATCACCGAGAACGGCGCGTCGGCGGCTGACGAGCCATCAGCGGACGGTACGGTTCACGACGTCGACCGCGTCATGTACCTGCGCAATTGTCTGATGCATCTTCAGCGGGCGACTGCGGAAGGCGTTCCGGTCCGCGGCTACTTCCTGTGGAGCCTGCTCGACAATTTCGAATGGGCCGATGGCTACGCGACGCGGTTCGGTCTCGTGCATGTCGACTACGCGACGCAGAAACGGACACCCAAGCTCAGCGCCGCATTCTATCGCGAGGTCATTTCGCGCAACGGCTTGGCATGAGCGTCGCGGCAAATCGCAGGCCACAATACGATGCTCGCCCCTACTGGCCCAAAATAGGATTTCCTTTCCATACCGACTGCGAAACTTGGAAACAGTTTTCGCACATGAATGCATCGCTCCCTAATATAAGAAATCCTGACGTGCCCGCTGTGCCAAGATGGGCGACGCTGTGAACGGCGAGAGGGGAATGAAATGAAGCTGCCCGTAGCAACGCTCGACCATGTGGTCATCAATGCGCGCAACGACATGGATCACGCCGCGGACGTCTATACGCGCCTGGGCTTCTCGCTCACCGAACGCGGCTATCATTCGCTGGGGTCGATGAACCACCTCGCCATGTTCGGCACCGACTATCTCGAGCTGATTGCCATTCCGAAGGACGCAACGTCGGGACGCCTCGACCTGCTCACCTTCCCGTTCGGACTGAACGGTCTCGTCTTCGGAGCGGAGGATTCCGCCGTCACCTACGAGGCGCTCAGCAAGGCCGGCGTACCGGTCGACCCGCCCGTCGAGTTCACGCGCCCCGTGAAGGTCGGCGATGAGATGCGCGATGCGCGCTTCCGCACCGTCCGCATGAAAGCCGGCGTCGTCCCGTACGGGCGTGTCTATTACTGTCACCACTTCACCCGCGATGTCGTATGGCGCGACGAGTGGCGTCACCACGCCAACGGCACGGTCGCCATCGTGCGCTTCCTCATCGTCGAGCCGGATCCCGCCGCGGCCTCGAAGCTCTATGCCGACATGTTCGGACCGGAGGCGGTGCGCGACATCAAGGGCGGCAAGTCGGTCGTGGTCGGCAACTCCCGGGTCGACATCGTGACCGGGGACGAGCTGAGGGCGCAGTTCGGCGATGCCGTGCCGGATGCAGAGGGCCGCCAAGCCTATATGGCCGGCCTCACTTTTCGCACGCTGTCCGCCGCCAAGGCGGCACGTGCCTTGCAGGACGGCGGCATCAGTGGGGTGATCGCCGGCGAGGGCCGGGTCGTCGTGCCGGCCAAGCAGGCGTTGAACGCGGTGCTGGAGTTCATCGAATAGTCTGAAGAGCGGTCGTCGGGGCTGCTGGGGAGCGGCCAAGAAGGGAAGCCATGGAATATTACGATTGCTTCGCCGCAAGCTATGCCAACGCGCGTGCGAAGTTCCTCAAGTCGGCGACGGCCGCGCAGGGCGTGGTGCGATCGTTCCTGCATCCCGTGAAGAAGGCGCCCGACGGCGGCCCTCTGGCGATCGACGTCGCCTGCTTCGGCGACCGCACGGCGCCCCGCCAGGCGCTGTTCCTGAGCGGCACGCACGGCCAGGAAGGCTTCTCCGGATCGGCCGTGCAGATCGGCTGGCTGAATTCGGGCGGCGCGGCGCGGTTGCCGGCCGGCGTCGGCGTGGTGCTGGTGCATGGGCTCAATCCCTACGGCTTCGCGCACTTCACGCGCACGACCGAGAACAACGTCGACCTCAACCGCAACTTCATCGACCGCGAAGCGGGCCCGGCGCCGGCCAACCCTCACTATGAAACGCTTCATGCCGACCTGCTGATCCGCGAATGGACAGATGCCGAGAACGAGCGGATCGCCGGCGTTCTCGACCGCTTCGCCGATAGCAGGGGCCGCGACGTGCTGTTCGATACGCTGGCCCGCGGCCAGTACGAGCATCAGGACGGGCTGATGTTCGGTGGCAGGGACCGCGAATGGTCCAACCGTACGCTCGAGGCCATCGTCACCGAAACGCTGACCGACGCCGAGCGTGTGGCCTTCATCGACTGGCACACCGGCATCGGCGAATACGGCAAGCCGTTCTTCCTGTGCTTCAACGATCCCGCCGGCCCGCTGTTCGCGCGCGCCTGCGACTGGTGGGGCCGGGAGAATGTCGACGGCGTGCGGCCGCACGGCATGGAACGGCCGAACTATACCGGCCTCGTCTTTCACGGCGTGCAGCGCTTCCTCGGCAATCGCGACATGTGTGGCGCGGTGATCGAGTTCGGCACCCGGGGCGTCAACATGCGGCGCGTGCTGCGGCTCGACCAGTGGCTGCGGCGGCAGCACGGGCTCGATCCAGACGTCCGCGCCACTCTGCAGGCCGACATGATGGACGCCTTCTGCCCGTTCGACGGCCAATGGCGCAAGGATACCCTCGCCTACGGGCTGAAGCTCACCGACCAGGCACTTTCGGGACTCGCAGCATGGTGACGATCAAGTACGACAACCAGGGTGACGCGATTTCGCGCGACGTGCCGGCCGATAGCGTGGCGCTGATCGATGCGGGCGGCAACGGCAGCGAACGCACCTATACCTATGGCGACCTTCTGCGGCTGAGCGGGGCGGTGGCGCGCGGGCTGCTGAAGCGCGGCCTTCGGCGCGGCGACCGCGTCGCGATCCTCTCGGCCAACCGCGCCGAGTTCCTGCTGACCTTCCTCGGCACGATGCAGGCCGGCCTCGTATCCGTTCCGGTGAACTACAAGCTCCCGGCCGAGACGGTCGCCTATGTCGTGGGCGACTGCGACGCGAGGCTGGTGATCGGCGACGACGCGCGGCTGCCGCTGGCGCCGGACGACGTGCCGAAACTCTCCTTCGACAGGGACTTCGAAAGCCTGCTCGATGAGGGACCGTTCACGCCCGTTCCGATGAAACCCGAAGAACCGGCGATGTTCCTCTACACCTCCGGCTCGACGGGCCGGCCCAAGGGCGTGGTGCTGTCGCATTACTCCCACCTCTGGGCGATCAGCCAGCGCGTGCGCCGGCCGGCGCCGATCGGCCAGCGCGCGCTCGTGGCGGCGCCGCTCTACCACATGAACGGACTGGCCATGTGCCAGACGACCTTCTCGCACGGCGACACCGTGGTGCTGCTGCCGCAGTTCACGACCCGAGGCTACGTCGAGGCCGCCGCGAGGCATCGCGTGGCCTTCCTGACTTCGGTGCCGACCATGATCGCGATGATGCTGCGCGAGCGCGAGCTCCTGGCCAACAACGACCTCTCCGCCGTCGAGGCCGTGCGCATGGGCTCCGCGCCGATCACGCAGTCGCTGATCGATCAGGTGCGCGAGGTGTTTCCCAAGGCCGCCATCAGCAACGGCTACGGCACGACAGAGGCCGGCCCCGTCGTGTTCGGGCCGCATCCCGACGGACTGCCGCAGCCCGAACTCTCGACCGGCTATCCGCATCCCGACGTCCAGCTGCGCCTCGTGCGCGACGGCAGGGAAGTGCAGGACCAGGGCGAACTCCAGATGAAGTGCGGCGCGCTGATGACGCACTATCACAAGCTGCCTGCGAAGACCGCCGAGGTCATGACGCCGGACGGCTATTACCGGACCGGCGACGTCTTCCGGCGCGACGAGAACGGCTTCTTCTTTTTCGTCGGCCGGGTCGACGACATGTTCGTCTGCGGCGGCGAGAACATCTATCCCGGCGAGGTCGAGAAGATGCTCGAGCGGCATCCAGGCATTCACCAGGCCGCCGTGATTCCCGTGCCAGACGAACTCAAGGGCCACAAGCCGATTGCCTTCGTCGTCAGGGCGCCCGGCGCCGAACTCGACGAGCAGGCGGTGAAGACCTATGCGCTTGCCAATGCACCCGCCTACCAGCATCCCCGGCGCGTGCTGTTCGTCGACGAGATGCCTCTAGCCGGCACCAACAAGATCGACAAGCGCGCACTCGCAACGCAAATCCCAACCGGAGAAGTATAACAATGAAAGCTGCTGTCGTCCGAGAACATGGCGGACCGGACCGCCTCGTCTTCGAAACCAACTTCCCCGACCCGACGCCCGGCGAGGGCGACGTGATCGTCGCCGTGAAGGCTTCGTCGCTGAACTATCACGACGTCTTCACCCGCCGCGGCATGCCGGGCATCAAGGTGCCGATGCCGGCGATCATGGGTCTCGACGTGGCCGGTGAGATCGCCGAGGTCGGCCCGGGCGTCACCGGATGGAAGAAGGGCGACCGTGTCCTGGTCGATCCGATCAACCGGGTCGAAGGCGGCCTGATGGGCGAGACAGTGCATGGCGGCCTGGCCGAGCTCTGCAAGGCGCGCGCCCACCAGCTCATCCGGATCCCCGACGGCGTGAGCTTCACCGATGCGGCGGCCCTGCCCGTGGCCTACGGCACGGCGCTGCGCATGATGGTGACCAACGGCCAGGTGGCCAAGGGCGAGAAGGTGCTGATCCTGGGCGCCTCGGGCGGCGTCGGCGTCTGCTGCCTGCAGCTCGCCAAGCTGGCTGGCTGCGAAGTGATCGCCTGTGCCGGCACCGACGCCAAGGCCAGGCGCCTGGCCGAACTCGGGGCCGACAAGACGATCAACTACGTCGAGAAGGACTTCATGAAGGAGATCTTCGCGATGTACGGCAAGCCGACTCGGCGCGGCAGCGGCACCGACCAGGGCGTCGACGTGGTCGTGAACTACACCGGCGGCGACACCTGGGTGAACTCGCTGAAGACGCTCAAGGTCGGCGGGCGGCTGCTGACCTGCGGCGCCACCGCGGGCTACGCCCCGACCGAGGACATCCGCTTCATCTGGACCTTCGAGCTCAAGATCCTGGGCTCCAACGGCTGGATGCGCACGGACATCGAGAAGCTCCTGGAACTGGTGCAGAGCGGCAAGCTCAAGGTGCTGGTCGACAAGGTCTTCCCGCTCGCCGAGGCGCGCGAGGCGCTGCGCGTGATCGAGGATCGCGAAGTGTTCGGCAAGATCGTGGTGGCGCCATGAGCGACAAGCTCCAGCCGCTCACGTCCGAGGAGATGCAGGCGCAGCTCGACCGCTCGCCTTTCATCGCCTTTCTCGGCCTGAAGGTGATCGCGAGCGATCCGGCGAAGGAGGAGGTCACCATGACCTGCGCCATGCGGCCGGAGTTCGAGCGCGGCGCCGGCACCGGCCAGTGGCACGGCGGCCCACTCGCGGCGATCATCGACACGGTCGGCGACTATGCGCTGATCATGGCGCTGCGCCGGCCCCTCCCGACCATCAACTTCCGCGTCGACTATCTGCGGCCCGCGATCAAGACCTCACTCATCACGACGGCGCGCGTGCGCCGCGCAGGCAAGAGCGTGGGCGTCGTGGATGTCGACGTGTTCAACGAACAGAAGGCCCTGCTCGCCGTAGGCCGTGCGACCTATTCGACGCTGCAGACTTAGACCATACGGTATGAAGTTTGCTTCGTCTGACTTGGGACTTGGGACTTGGGGATTGGGAACGGAGGCTGTCATGACGATCAAAATTTCGCGTCGTGTGTTTGGAGCGGGCGTCCTGGCCGCCGGTGTGGCCGGCACGTCCCATGGATCGCTCGCTCAGGGCACGCCCAAACGGGGCGGCACGCTGGTGGCGACCTGGGGCGGCGGCGAGCCGCAGGCCTGCTACGTCCCGGCCGGCGGCGGCTCGAGCCCGACCTTCTCCTCGTCCAAGCTCTTCGAGCGGCTGGCCCGGCGCAAGATGGACGGCGCGTTCGAAGGCGTGCTGGCCGAATCGTGGAAGCCGTCGGCCGACTTCAAGACCTACACGGTGAAGATCCGCAACGGCGTGAAGTTCCATGACGGCAAGGACATGACGGTCGATGACGTCGTCTATTCCGTCAACGAGATCTGGAAGAAATATGCCGTCGCCTCGGCGCTGACCGACTTCGCGGGCATCGAATCGCCCGACGCCGACACGGTGGTCTTCAAGTACAACAATCCGACGCCGGAGTTCTTCTTCGCGTCGACCCTGTGCTCGCCGGTCGCCTATGTCGTGCCGAAGCATGTCTATGCCGGCAGCGATCCGGTCACCAATCCGGCGAACAACGCGCCGATCGCCACGGGTCCGTGGAAGTTCAAGGAGTGGGTGCGCGGCAGCCACTTCGAATATGTGAAGAACGAGAACTACTGGAAGAAGGACGAGCCCTATCTCGACCGCCTGATCATCCGCTATGTGCGCGACCCGGCCGGACGCGCCGCGGCGATGGAGGCGGGCGACATCCATATCGGCGTGTTCAACCCCGTCGCCCCGCCGGACATCAAGCGCCTGACCGGGACCGGCAAGTTCGTCGCCACCCCCAAAGGCTACGAGGAAGCGGTCTGGTCGACGACGCTGGAGTGCAACATGCGCAATCCGGTCTTCGCCAAGCGCGAAGTCCGGCAGGCCATGTTCCACGCCGTCAATCGCGAGTTCATCGCCAAGACGGTCTATTACGGCTACGCACGGCCGGGCACGAGCCCGATCTACTCCCCCAACAAGGAGTTCTTCACCGCCGACACGTTCAAGACCGGCTTCGATCCGAAGAAGGCGGCCGCCCTGCTCGACGCGGCGGGCTTCCCGAAGAAGGCGGACGGCAAGCGCTTCACCCTGAACCTCCTCTCGGCGGGATGGTTCCAAGAGAACGGCAAGGTCGGCGCCTACGTGAAGCAGGCCCTCGAGGATGTCGGCGTCGGCATCAATCTCACGGTTCCGGACCGTCCGAGTTCCATCAAGCGCATCTACACCGACTACGATTTCGACCTGGCGATCTCCAACCAGGCCAATCCGTCCGAGCCGGTACCATCGACCACGCAGTACTTCACGACCGATGGGATCATGAAGGGCGTGCCCTTCCGCAATGCCTCGGGCTATTCCAATCCCGACGTCGACAAGCTGGTCGCCAGCATCAAGGTCGAGACCGATCCGGCCAAGCGCAAGGCACTGGTCGTGGAGTTCCAGAAGATCATCGCGCAGGAAGCCCCACTGCTGCCGCTGGTCGAGCTGGAATCGATCACCCTGGCGAGCACCAAGGTGCAGAACCATTCCAACGACCCGAACTTCCTCGCGGCAAGCTGGGGAGACCTATGGCTGGCGAGCTAGTCTCGCCGACGCCCGCCCTTCGCGGCTCCGCCCGGCGTACGGCGGCGCTGCGGCTCCTGCGGCGACGGCTGATCCAGGCCGTCCCGCTGATGCTGGGCGTGGTGATCATCAATTTCTGCCTGATCCAGATGGCGCCGGGCAGCTTCCTCGAACTGATGACCGCCGAGAACCAGGTCAGCGACCCGGCGACGGTCGCCCTGCTGCGCAAGACCTACGGGCTGGACGATCCGGTGTGGATGCAGCTCCTGAAGTACATCTGGGCATTGCTGCATTTCGACTTCGGCTTCTCCTATCGCCAGAACATGCCGGTCATCCAGGCGATCTGGATCCACCTGCCGGCGACGGTCTTGCTGATGGTGTCGAGCATCACGCTGGCGATCACGATCGGCGTGGCGGCGGGCGTCGTCGCCTCGATGAAAGTCAGAACCTTCTGGGACAGCCTGGTCTCCATCGCCGCCATGTTCTTCTACGCCGCGCCCAGCTTCTGGTTGGGCATCATGATGATCGTGCTGTTCTCGGTGAAGCTCGGCTGGCTGCCGGTGGGCGGCATGATGAAGATCGGCGGCAATGGCGGCGTGCTCGAGATCCTGCACCACCTGATCCTGCCGACGCTGGCACTGGGCCTGTTCTATGCCGCCATCTACACCCGCGTCATGCGCTCCTCGATGCTCGAGGTCTCGCAGCTCGACTTCGTGCGCACGGCGCGCGCCAAGGGCCTCAGCCGCAACAAGGTCACCATCCACCACGTGCTGCGCAACGCGCTGCTGCCGGTGGTCACGATCCTCGGCGTGCAGATGGGCACCGTGCTGGCCGGCAGCGTCGTGATCGAGAGCGTGTTCAGCTGGCCGGGCGTGGGTTCGCTGCTGTTCGACAGCGTGAGTTCCCGCAACTATCCCGTCGTGCTCGGCATCATGGTGCTGGGCTCGCTGGTCGTCATCGCCGCCAACATCGCGGTCGACCTCATCTACATGTGGCTCGATCCGCGCATCGAGATCCGCTGATGCAACGCTTCGAGTTTCTCGGTCGCTTCGCCCGCAACCGCGGCGCCCTGGTCGGCGCCTGCCTGATCCTGCTGGTCGCGCTCATGGCGGTGTTCGCGTCGGTCTTCTTCCCGACCGATCCGCTGCGCATCGTCGGCCTGCCCGAACTGTGGCCCGGCGAGGACCCCGAGTTCCCCCTGGGCACCGATTCGCTGGGCCGCGACATTCTCTCGATGATCGTGCACGGCGCGCGGGCGACCCTGCTGATCGGCCTGTTCGCCTCGGCGGTCGCCACGATCATCGGCGTGGGCGTCGGCGCCATCGCCGGCTATTTCGGCGGCTGGGTCGACGAGATCGCCATGCGCGCGGCCGAACTCTTCCAGACCATCCCGAACCTGATCTTCGTGCTCACCATCGTGGTCATCCTGGGTTCGACCCTGACCAATATCGTGATCGCCATCGGCATCGTGAGCTGGACGCCGATCGCGCGCATGACCCGGGCGGAGTTCCTGTCGCTGCGCGATCGCGAATTCGTGCAGGCCTGCCGCTCGATGGGCATGAGCGACTTCCGGATCATCGTCTCCGAGATCCTGCCCAACGCCCTGCCGCCGGTGATCGTGCTCTCCTCGCTGGTCGTGGCCGGCGCCATCCTGTTCGAGTCGGCCGTCTCCTTCCTCGGTCTGGGCGATCCCAACGTCGCGAGCTGGGGCCGGCTGGTCGGCGACGGGCGCCAGCTCATCCGCAGCTCCTGGTATATCTGCGCCATCCCGGGCATCGCCATCATGATCACCGTGCTCTGCCTCAACCTGGTGGGCGATGGGCTGAACGATGCGCTCAATCCCAAGCTGAGGGACCGGTGATGAGCGGCGCGGCTCTTCCTCTCGAGATCACCGACCTCCGCACCACCCTCTTCACCCGCCGCGGCGAGATGAAGGCGGTCGACGGGCTGAGCCTCACCGTCGGCGCTGGCGAGACCGTGGCCCTGGTGGGCGAGTCGGGCTGCGGCAAGTCGCTGTCCGCGCTCTCGATCATGCGCCTGCTGCCCGATCCGCCCGCCCGCATCGTCGGCGGCCAGGTGAAGCTCAACGGGCGGGACATCGTGCCCCTGCCCGAGGAGACCATGCTCGACATCCGGGGAAAGGAGATCGGCATGATCTTCCAGGACCCGATCAGTTCGCTGAACCCGGTCGCCACCGTCGAGAAGCAGATCGTCGAAGTGCTGATGACCCATACCGAACTCGGCCGCGGTCAGGCGCGCGTGCGCGCCCACGAGCTGCTGGAGCTGGTCGGCATGCCCGACGCGGCGCGCCGGCTCGACGCCTATCCGCACCAGCTGTCCGGCGGCATGTGCCAGCGGGTCGTGATCGCCATGGCGATCGCCTGCAGCCCCTCGGTGCTGATCGCCGACGAGCCGACCACGGCGCTGGATGTCACGGTGCAGGCGCAGGTGCTGGCGCTGCTCAAGAAGCTGCAGGCCGATGCCGGTATGGCGATGATCTTCATCACCCACGATCTCGGCGTCGTCGCCGAAACGGCCGACCGGGTGGTGGTCATGTATGCCGGCCGCAAGGTCGAGGAGGCTTCGGTCGACGAGCTGTTCGAGAACCCGCTGCACCCCTACACGGTGGGCCTGATCGGCGCGACGCCGACACCCGGCGCCGAGCGCGCGGAGCGGCTCGCTGACATTCCCGGCATGGTGCCGCCGCTCAACGCCCTGCCGCGGGGCTGCGCCTTCGCCCCGCGCTGCAAGCGGGTGATGGATCGCTGCCTCACCGAGAAACCCGCCCTCACGCTTCCCGGGCCGGGGCGGCTCGTCGCCTGCTTCGCGGCGGAAGGGAGCTGACCATGTCGTTGCTGTCCCTGCGCGACGTGCGCGTCCAGTTCAACACCGCGGGTGGCGTGGTGCGTGCCGTCAACGGCGTCAGCCTCGACCTCGCCGTCGGCGAGACCCTGGGTCTCGTGGGCGAATCCGGCTGCGGCAAGTCCACTCTGGGCAAGGCGATCATGAAGCTGGTGCCGGTCAGCGGCGGCGAGATCGTGGTCGAAGGCGTCGACATCGCGCCGCTGAGCGGCGACCAGCTCACCGACATGCGCCGCAAGGTACAGATGATCTTCCAGGATCCCTACGGCTCGCTGAACCCGCGCTCGACCGTGGGCCGGTCGGTGGCCCAGCCGATGGTCCTGGCCGGCTGGAAGGCCGACGCGACGGCCGAGCGGGTCGAGACGCTGCTGCGCTGGGTCGGCCTGCCGAGCGACGCCAAGCAGCGCTATCCGCACGAATTCTCCGGCGGCCAGCGCCAGCGCATCGGCATCGCGCGCGCCCTGGCGCTCAGCCCCAAGCTGATCATCTGCGATGAGCCGGTTTCGGCACTCGACGTTTCGGTGCGCGCGCAGGTCATCAACCTGCTCGAGGACCTGAAGAGCCAGTTCGGCGTCTCGTATCTGTTCATCAGCCACGATCTCAGCGTGGTCGAGCACATCGCCGACCGGGTGGCGGTGATGTATCTCGGCATGCTGTTCGAGGTTGGCGGTCGCGACCAGATCTGGAAGAGCCCGCAGCACCCCTACACCAGGGCCCTGCTGGCCGCCGCGCCGATCGCCAACCCCAGGCTTGCCCGCTCCCGCCAGCGCACCGTGCTGCAAGGGGAGCTGCCCAGTCCCCTCAACCCCCCGCCAGGGTGCCCGTTCAATTCACGCTGTCCCATGGCCCAGGATCGCTGCCGGGTGGAGAAGCCGGTGCTGCGGCCGGCCGCCAACGGCGCGCAGGCGGCGTGCCATTTCGTCTGATTTGGCTATGATCCCGGCATGAGACTGCCCGCCCTCGTCGCTGCCCTACTTGCCGCCGGAACCGTCTTCGACGCCGCCTCGGCCCAGACAATGGAGTTCGCCTGTCCCGATCCGGGCACGACCTTCACCTACGACAGCGGGGTCAAGGTCGTGGCGCGCGGCCGCGACGGCATGGACTGCACCATGGATCGCGTCGGCGGAAAGCCCTTCAAGCTGCGCGCGCTGCTGTTCGACAACCCCTCGGCCGATGGCGCCGACCTCACCGCCTTCCTCGCGGCGCTGCGACCCGAACGCCTGTGGCCGCTCGAAGTCGGCAGGAAGATCGAGGCGAGTTACCGGGTCGGCGGCGGCACCTGGAGCTACACGCTCGCCGTGGCACGCTACGAACGCCGCACGGGACCGGGCGACAGGATGATCGACACGTTCCTGGTCGAGATGAACGAGACCGGCGACAAGGGCCAGCGCACCATCTCGCGCTGGTGGATTTCGCCCGCCGACAAGTTCGCCATCCGCTACGATTTCAGCGACGGCGCCGGCAAGGCCAACCGCGCGGTCGTGACCGAAGTCACGCGGTAGACATCAAACGACCGAACCGGGATCCGTGTTGGCGCCGCAGATCAGCGTCGCCACGCGTTCGCCCGGCGCGGGACGATAGCTTCCGGCGCGCAAGGCGGCGAGACCGGTGGCGCCTGCCGGTTCGGCAACGATGCGCAGCTCGTCCCACAGCGCGCGCTGCGTCTCGCGAACGGCCTCGTCGGTGACGAGCACCGAATCGCGCACCACCGCACGCGCGACCTCGAAGTTGGGGGTGCCGATGCGGCTCGCGCCCAGCGCGTCCGCGGCGATGCCGGAAATCGCCACGTCGACCGGCTTCCCCGCCTTCAGCGCCTCGTGCAAGGTCGGCGTGCCTTCGGTCTCGACGGCGACGATCTTCTTCACCGAACCGATCGCGGCGGCGCAGCCGGCGATCAGGCCGCCGCCACCGACGGCGATCAGCAGCGTATCGAACGCCGCCTGTTCAGCGAACTCCAGGGCAACGCTGCCGGCACCGGCGAACACGACTTCGTCCTCGTAAGCCGGCACGATCAGCGCGCCGGTCTCGGTGGCGCGAGCCTCTGACGCGGCCCGCGCCTCGGCATAGACGGCACCGATTTGGTTCACGACCGCGCCGTAGCTGCGCAGGCGCGCCACCTTGGCGGGCGCCGCGATCGTCGGCACGAAGATCTCGGCCTTGTGGCCCAGGGCGCGGGCGGCGTAGGCCGCAGCGGCGCCGTGATTGCCACCCGATGCCGCGACGATGCCGGCGGCCGGGACCCGCGAGGCGAGCAGCTTATGGAACGCGCCGCGTCCCTTGAACGATCCGCTGACCTGCAGCGATTCGAGCTTCAGCGCCAGCGGCGCCGGCACGCCCAGCGAACCGGAGCTGAGTTCGATGACCGGCGTGCGACGCACATGCGGCCGGATCAGGCCCCAGGCGGCCTCGACGTCGGAACGGGAGATCATGCGGCCTCAGGCGCGGCGGCAGGCCGGGACGTGGCGCAGGTAGTGGTCGAAGTCGGGCGTGCGCGCGCGTGGGTCCTTGGCTTCCTCGTCGTAGCGGCGCAGACGTACCGCCTCGGCGTGATGGGGATTGGCACGGAAGGCTTCGACCTCGTCGGGTGACATCAGGCCGCCCTGGAGTTCGAGGCTGCGCACCGAATCGGGCGCAAGCTTGCCGAAATAGTCGGACTCGACGGTGCAGAGATAGCGCTTGGCCGCCACATGCAGGCGGACCGGCTCGCTGACCGCGGGCTCGAATCGTTCGGCCAGCCATTGCGCGCCGAGCTCTTCGTGAACGTCGTCGACGCCTTGCGAGGCAGGGTCCTCGCCCAGCCCATGGATCATGTGCCCGACATCGTGCAGCAGCGAAGCGAGCACGGTTGCCGGCGGCGCGCCGTCGGCCTCGGCCAGCGCTGCGGCCTGCAGTGCATGCTGCAGCTGGTTGATGTCGGAGAGGCCGTAACGCCGCGTGGCGCGGCCAGCGAAGATTTCCAGGAGTTCCTGGCGAAGCGGGTCGTTCATGCGTTCTTTTTACCATGAACCGGCTCGTATCCGGGAATCAGGGAAAGCGCCTGCTTCAAAGGGTCCGGCTGCCACGCGCGCGTAACAAAATCGCCATGCATGTCGAGCCCGCCGGTGGGACCCAAGAAGCTGACGGTGCCGGGCGTCAGGGCTTTCGGAACGGTGCGGGTGAACGGAATTCGGCGCTTGGTCAGCAGCCCCTGAAGGGTGACGTTCTCGGGCTTGGTCGACTCGGTGAAGGCGCTCAGCAGGAAGGCCTGCCGGCGACGGGCCGCAAACCAGGCGGCAAACTTGGACTCTTCGCCGTAGAGCGCATCCAGCAGGATCAGCCCGTTCACGCGATGATTGGCACCGCCCCGCTCCAGCGCATAGGCGGCCGACAGGTAGCCACCGCTGTAGGCGACGATCGTCACCGGCGCGAGGTTGAAGCCGCGGCCGGACTTGCGGTCGCCATAGAGCCGCATCAGCCGTTCCGCCGCCTCGTCGACATAGCGGGCAAAATGTCCGCCCCGCCAGAAATTGCCGGCGCTCGAATCGAGGGCGTCGTAGGCGAGCTGCGGCGCGACCAGCGCGATGTTCTTGCCCGACCCGTCGACCTGCCGCGGCACTGCCTGCCGCAGGACCACATCGCGCTCCAGGGTCGCGCCTTGGCCATGGAGGAACAGCAGGATCAGCACCGGCCGCGACGGATCGAAGCCCTGCGGCAAGTAGAGCAGCGAGCGGCGGTCGCTGTAGGTCCCATCCTCCCAGTAGACGTCGCCACGGCCTGTCGTGTGACCGCGCCGCTTGCCGTCACGAGCGTCGAGGAAGGGCTTCGTCGTGCCCGGGATGACGCCGCGGTACGGGAAGGGCGAGGCGTCGAAGGCGACAAGCTGGGTCTTCGCCTCTTTCAGTCCCGGCGGCGGCGCGGGGGCCGCAGGCTTTGCGGCATGCACCGTCGCGGGCTTCGCGACGGGCCTGGGTGCCTGTCGCTTGCTGGGCTTCTTCGGCTTCTTGGGCTGGGCGTGCGCGGCGGTCGGCATCAGGAGAGCCCCCAGCAGCAGCGCCCGCCGCTTCACGCGACGGCGGAACGCCCTGGCCCCGTTGCCTGGGGCTGGAGCGGCATGATGACGGAGAAGAAGGCGGGCAGCGCGATCAGATAGGCGAAGGCACCGACCAGCACCACGGCCGGCAGGCCGAAGCTGGTCGCTACGATCGGCACCAGCGCGGCGCCGATCACCGAGAAGCAGCCGTTGATGCCCCACGCCCACAGGAACATGTGATCCTTGCCCAGGCGCCCGAGCAGCGTCATCGCGGTCGGCATGGGGAAGCCCATGAGGAAGGCCGGCGGGAACACGATCAGCAGGCAGAGCAGGATGCGCAGCGCATAGGGCAGCGTGCCGATCCAGTCGAGTGCGTAGTCGATGGTGAAGGCGTAGGTCGCCAGGATCGCGAAGATCGCGAGGAAGACCTTCGGCATGAACGAGCGCGCGCGGTCGAGATAGCGCTCGGAGAAGAAGCTGCCCATGCCGGAAAAGACCAGCATGCCGGTGATCAGGACCGAGGCCGAGACGGTGGCGTTGGAGAGCGCCAGGATGAAGTGGGAGATCATGCCCACCTCGACGATGATGTAACCGAGGCCGAGGCACAGGAAGTACAGCATCGTGCCGGCCTTGCCCGGGTAACGGCTGAAGATGGTGCGCCAGCCGAACACGACCGGGAACAGCACGAGGGTCAGCGCAAACACCGTGGCGATGCCGAGCGTCGCCCACAGCAGGAGATAGCCCCACTCGTCCTGCACGAGCTCGAGCCGGTCGGTGAACTTCAGCAGATCCGGCACCTTGATGTAGGCGGCGAAGTACGGCTGGTGGTTGGTCAGGATGCGGGTGTCGAAGACATACTTGTCTGCCACTTCCGTCTGCCAGCCACCGTTGATCAGATAGTGCCACGCAAGACGGCCGAGCACGGTCGCCGGCACGACCGGCGCTGGCGGCGGGCCGTCGGCTACGGCTTCGGTGGTCCCCGGAGCGCCTTCTGTGCTCAATCCAGGGGGCGGCTTGTCGTTTGGTTCCGTCTCTGCAGGCGCGGTCGGGTCGTGGGCGTGGCCGGTGAAGAAGAACTGATCGCGATAGTCCTGCAGGATCTGCTTGAGGCCGGACGTGTCGACCTTCAGGCCAGGATAGTAGATCTCGTCGAACGACATCGCCTTGGTATGGGCGTTGAGCAGTTCGATTTCCGCCGGCGTGAAGCCGTCTCGCTTGTACAGCACGGTTGCCGTCGAGAGATAGGAGGAGACGACGTAGAACTTCTGGGCGATGTCCTTGCCGCCATCCACGTCGCGGCCCGCAGCGACCATCGTCGCATAGAGCTTCAGCACCGATTTCGGCGGCTCTTCCTTGTTCCACAAGGTCACCGACAGGACGCCGCCCGGCGTCAGGGCGCGCATGTAGGCGCTCATCGCCTCGCGGCTGTAGGAGTACTTCTCGACGATCGAGAAGCCGCCCGGGCTCGACAGGCCGGCCGAATCGGCCAACGACAGGTCGATCACGTCGTAGCGGTTCCTGGTATGGGCGACGTAGAGGCGGCCGTCATAGTCGACGACGTTGACCTTCGGGTTGTTCAGGACGTCGCCGGTAAAGTCGCGCAGGAACTTGTCCTCGCGGAAGGCGGAGAGCAGCGCAGGGTTGCCCTCGGCCACCGTCACCTGGCTGGAGCCCGACTTCAGTGCCACTGCCGTGGAGATGCCGCCGCCGAACTGGACCACGAAGGTCTTCGGGTCCTTCTTCAGCAGGTAGGGGTAATACATCGGCAGGTACTTGAAGTACGCCGTCTGCTCGGCCGGCAGATCCTTGATGATGCCGGCGGGCCCTTCGGAATCGATATAGAGGCCGAGATAGGCGTTCGACGGCATCTTCTCGAGGTTGAAGGCCGCGTTGTCGGACTGGCCCGGCGCGAAATGCAGGTACGAGCTCGAATAGACCTCGATGTAGCCGAACGGCGAGGCGCGCTCGTAGACCCGCTTGGCGTCGGGGAACTTGCGGGCGTAGGAAACGCCCTTGTAGTCGGACACGGCGAGCTTGGGGATGCCCAGCACCTGCGGCGCGAAATGGTGAACGGCCGCGGACAGGATGGCGACGACCACGATGGCCGCGGTGCCGCGGCGATCGCCCAGAGCCACGAACCACAGGATGCCGCCGGCCAGCCACAGGAGCAGCGGCGCCATGATCAGGTCGTCAGGCCGCCAGGCATACATCGCCAGCAGCACGGTTAGGCCGCACAGGCCCGAGCCGACGAGGTCGGCGAAGTAGACGCGGTTGAAGGTCTTCTGCGCCTTCAGGAAGATGACGCCGAGATAGAGGGCGCCCGCCAGGAACGGCAGGAAGTAGAGCACGAAGTTGGCGAACAGCCGCCACTTCTGCATCGGGTCGGAGATCAGGAAGATCGCATTGAACGGAACCTGCTGGGCGGCGAGGTTGCACACCACCATCAGCGGACCGAAGGCCAGCAGCGCGCCCTTCACGGACCCGACCCAGTGGCGCTCGAACCAGCTCTTGCCGACGCACATCACCGCGCTGGTGAGGCCGAAGCCGAACATGGCGAGGCTCACCACCAGCGAGCCGAAATGGGCCCAACTGCCGACGGAAAACACGCGCATGATGCCGATCTGCAGCGCGATGATGCTGCCGGCGACCAGGCCTACGGACAGATAAAAGGAGAGCGGCGGGCGGTGATCGAGATCGACCGTGACGGACAAGGGGGATCTCCGTTGTTCTTGTTGGACCGCTTTGTGCGGTCTCTAGAGGGGTAGCGGATAGCAGATCCCGAAAACTCGTGTCATCCCGAGCGCAGCGAGGGATCCTTCGCCGCGCCCGATCAAGGATCCCTCGCTACGCTCGGGATGACACCACTTTCACAGTGTCCCCCGCACGACCGTTAGCGGTTGTGCGTGCCGACGATCCTGTCGCCGTCGAGCTTGGTGAAGGGCACGAACGGCACGATCTTGCCGCCGTAGATGTCCTCGCGGCTGGTGGTGATGGAGCCGTCGGCGCCCTGCGTCTTGGTCACCTTGAGCACGCGCTGCGCGCCCGGCGGGCCGACCGGGATCACCATCAGGCCACCGGACTTGAGCTGCTGCAGCAGTGGCGGCGGCACATGGTCGATGCCGCAGGTCACGATGATCTTGTCGAACGGCGCCGCCTCTTCCCAGCCGTAGAAGCCGTCGGCGGCCTTGGTCTTGATGTGCTTGTACTCGGTGTAGCCCTTGTCGATCAGCTTGTCGTACAGGCCGCGCGTACGCTGGGCGAGCGGCGCAATGATCTCGATGGTGTAGGCGTTCTCGGTGAGGTTGGCGATGTAGGCCGACTGCACCCCCGAGCCGGTGCCGATCTCGAGCACCTTCTCGCCGCGCTTCACGTCGATGACGTTGGTCATGCGGCCCTGGACGTGCGGGCCGGACATCGTCACGCCATAGCCGATGTCGAGGAAGGCATGCTCGTAGCCGCGCTTGGCAATCGCCGGGCTGATCGCGGCGAATTCTTCGCGCGGGGTGAGCAGGAAGGCGCGCATCGTCGCCTGACCCCAGATGTCCTTGTTCCGGATCAGGGCCTGGAAGCGATCCCAGCGTTGGCCGAGGTACACCGGATCCTCACCGCGGGCCTTGCCCCAGGCGATGAAATTCTCGCGCGAGTCCATCGGTGGGTTGAGATCCCAGCTGTAGGGCTTGACGGTGGCGGCGATGGCCGGGGCGGCCAGGGTACCGGCGGCGAGCGCGACCGAGCCGGAGACGAAAGTGCGCCTCTTCAAGATATTCCTCCTTGGCGCGGACCCGTTGAAAGAGAGGGACGAACCGCCGGAAAAGCCCGGCGGTTCGGGGGCGACCGCGCGTCGAATAGATACGGGAATTGTGGCGGATTTGCCAGCGCAGCCATGCTACGTCGCCGGTAACAAATACGAGTTGATGGAGGAATCGTGAGTCGCAGTCTGTCTCGCCGCGCAGCATTGGGCGTTGCGGCCGCCCTGCCCGCGGCCGCCATGCTGCCCCGGGGCCTCCAGGCCCAGGCCGCCTGGAAGCCGACCCAGAACGTCCGCATCGTCGTCCCCGCCGCGCCCGGCGGGACCACCGACATCGCCGCCCGGCTGCTCGCCTCCTATCTGACCGAAGCCTGGGGCCAGTCCTGTGTCGTCGACAACAAGTCGGGGGCCGGCGGCGTCATCGGCTCGACCGAGGTCGTCAAGTCGGCTCCCGACGGCAACACGATCCTGATGGGCAACATCGGCCCGCAGTCGATCGCCTACTCACTCTACCGCAACATGCCTTACACGCCGGCCAGCTTGATCCCGGTGTCCAATGCCATCACCGCCCCCAACGTGCTGGTCGTCCACCCGTCGGTGCCGGCCAAGACGGTGCCGGAGTTCGTGGCCTGGCTGAAAGCCCAGAACGGCAAGGCCTCCTATGCCTCGTCCGGAACGGGCCAGTCGCCCCACCTCTGCGGTGCCTGGTTCCTGCAGCTTACGGGCACGAAGGCCGAGCACATCCCCTATCGCGGCGCGGCACCCGCCCTGGCCGACCTCACGGCGGGGATCACGCAGTTCTTCTTCGACAACCTGACGACGGCCATCGAGTTCGTGCGCGCGGGCAAACTCAGGGCGCTGGGCCTCACCTCGGCGCAGCGCAACCCCCTCACCCCGGATCTGGTCCCGATCAACGAGACCATGCCGGAACTCAAGCCGTTCGACGTCTCGACCTGGTTCGGCGTCTTCCTGCCGGCCAACACGCCCAGGCCCATCGTCGACTCGCTCAATGCCCAGATGAAGGCCTGGCTCGCCGATCCCAAGACCCTGGAGCGCATCAAGACCATGGCGGGTTTCCCCGCCTACGGCACGCCCGAGCAGTTCAACGCCTTCGTCAACGCGCAGATCGCGCAATGGAAGGGCGTCATCGACAAGGAAGGCCTGAAGCTCGACGTGAACTGAGACTCACATGATCTGGTTCACGACGCCACCATCGACACGCATGGCGGCGCCCGACGTACCGGACGAGGCTTCGCTGCAGAGGTAGACGCCCAGCGCCGCCACCTCCTCCGCGGAGGTGAAGCGCCGGATCAGCGTGGTCGGCCGAAAGTCGCGCAGAAAGCCCGCCTCGATCTCCGCGACACTCACGCCCGTGGCCTCGGCCCGCTCGGCGCGCATCCGGTCGGTGTTCTCGGTGTGGGTCGGGCCGGGCAGCAGGGCGTTCACCGTGACGCCCGTGCCCGCGAGTTCCATGGCGAAGCCGCGCGACAGGGAAAGCTGCGCGGTCTTCGTCATGCCATAGTGGATCATCTCCTTCGGGATGTTCAGCGCCGATTCGCTTGAGACGAAGACGATGCGGCCCCAGCCGCGCCCGGCCATCCCCGGCGCGTAGTGGCGCGTGAAACGCACCCCACTCATGACGTTGACCTCGAAGAAGCGCTGCCATTCGCCATCGTCGATCTCGAACGCCGGCTTGCGACCATAGATGCCGAGATTGTTCACCAGGATATCGACCTGCGGCACCTTGTCGAACACGGTCTTCGCGCCCTCCGCCGTGGCGCAGTCCGCCGCGATGCCCGTGGCCTTGGCTTCCGGCAGGGCTTCCCTCAACCGCCTCAACGCATCCTCGACCCCCGCCTGCCCCCGGCCCGTGATCACCACGCTCGCGCCTTCGGCGGCGAGGCCCCTGGCGATGGCATAGCCGATGCCGGCGGTCGAGCCGGTGACCAGCGCATGCTTGTTTGCAAGTCCCAGATCCATGACGTTCCCTCCTTCAGGGCCGCGGCACGGTAGGCAGCGCTCCGGGTCTTGCCAAGCGGCGGCCCGAATCTAGTATCAGCATTCTGATAAATGGAGCCATCGATGTCCCAGCCCCGCCTTACCTACGATGCCTTCGCAAAGATCGCGCCCGTCGCCCAGCAGTCGCTGATCGCCATGGGCCGGCAGGCCGACGAATCCGGCATCGACAAGCAGATCGTCGAGCTGGTGAAGCTGCGTGTCTCGCAGCTCAACAACTGCGCCTTCTGCCTGCAGATCCACCTCAACGTCTCGCGCAAGCTCGGCCTGCCGCAGGAGAAGCTCGACCTGGTCGCGGCGTGGGAGGAGGCAGGCATCTTCTCCGAGCGCGAATGCGCGGCGCTCGCCTGGGCCGAGACCCTGACGCGCCTGGTGGGCCACAGCGTGCCGGACGCGGCCTACGAAGCCGTGCGCCGGCACTTCAGCGAGAGGGAGGTCACCTTCCTCTCGGTGTCCATCGCCACGATCAATGCCTGGAACCGGCTGGGCGCGGCCTTCCGTTTCGCCCCGCCGATCCTTGAGGCGGCGCGACCGGCGGCCTGATTGCAACTGACACTCGTTTGCAATACTTGTACAAACGGCGTCATGCCTGACATCAACCATATGCGCGAGCCTCGTCTGCTCGCCCTCGACCACCTGCTGTCCCGCCGTTCGGCGGGGCTCCTACAGGACCCGGCGCCCGCCGGCGCCGACCTCGACCTGATCATCGACGCCGGCTTGCGCGCACCCGATCACGGACGCCTGAGGCCCTGGCGCTTCGTGGTCATCCGCGGCGACGCACGCCTCGCCTATGGCGAGAAGCTGGTCGAAGCCGTCGCTGTGCGCGACCCGGCGAACGCCGCGACACTCGCCGAGCGCTATCGCGCCTGGGTGCGGCGCACGCCGATGCTGATCGCCGTCGGCGCGATCGTGAAGCCGGGCAATATTCCCGAGATCGAGCAGCTGCTCGCCGCCGGCGCGGCCGCGATGAACATGCTGAACGCGCTGCACATGCTGGGCTATGGCGGCATGTGGGTGACCGGCCCCAACGCCTACGATCCCAGCGTCAACGCTTTGCTGGGCTTCGAGGCGCCGTCGCGTCTGGTCGGTTTTCTCACCGCCGGGACACCCGCGCCCACGACCGCGCCGGTTCCGGCGCGGCCCGAGCGAGCCGCGCATGTTGCCGAGTGGACGCCCGGCTGAGCCGGGGTGCGCCCTACTTGCCGGCGGCGTCCAGCGCCTGGCCCAGGTCGGCGAGGATGTCGTCGATATGCTCGAGGCCGATCGACAAGCGCACATACCCGTCCGAGACGCCGGTCGCGAGCTGCTCCTCTGCCGAGAGCTGCGAGTGCGTCGTCGAGGCCGGATGGATGGCGAGGCTGCGCGCGTCGCCGATATTGGCGACGTGATAGAGCAGCTTCAGCGAATCGATGAAGCGCCGTCCTGCCTCGCGACCCGCTGCCAGCTCGAAGCCAACCAGCCCGCCATAGCCGCCTTTCAGATAGGCGTCGGCGCGCCGCCGCGTTTCGCCCGTCTGCTGCGACGGGTGGATGACCTTCGCGACCTCGGGCCGCTTGGCGAGGAAGTCAGCCACGGCCTGGGCGTTCTTCACGTGGCGTTCCATGCGCAGGGTCACGGTCTCGATGCCTTGCAGGATCAGGAAGGCGTTGAACGGCGACAGCGCCGATCCGAGATCGCGCAGCAGCGTCGTGCGCGCCTTGATGATGTAGGCCACCGGACCGATCGGCTTCACCGCCTCGACCCAGACGGCACCATGATAGCTGGGATCGGGCGTGTTCAGCGCCGGCTGGCGCGCAGGATGCGCGGCCCAGTCGAAATTGCCGCCATCGACGATCAGGCCGGCGATCGAGGTGCCGTGCCCGCCGAGATACTTGGTGCCTGAATAGACGACGACGGCCGCGCCATGGTCGAACGGCCGCGACAGGATCGGGGCTGCCGTATTGTCGACGATCAGCGGAATGCCGAGCGGCCGGCCGATATCGGCAACCTCCTTGATCGGAAAGACGGCGAGCTTCGGATTGGGCAGCGTCTCGGCATAGTAGGCGCGCGTGCGGTCGTCGGTGGCGCGGGCGAAGGCCTGCGGATCGGCCGGATCGACGAAGCGCACCTCGATCCCCTGGTCCCTCAGCGTATGGGCGAACAGGTTCCACGTGCCGCCATAGAGGTCGGTCGAGCTCACGACGTTGTCGCCGGCCTTCGCCAGATTCTGAATCGCGAAGGCCGAAGCCGCCTGCCCCGAACTCACGGCCAGCGCTGCAGCGCCGCCTTCGAGCGCCGCGACGCGCTGCTCCAGCACGTCGAGCGTCGGGTTGCCGATGCGCGTGTAGATGTTGCCGAGCTCCTTCAGCGCAAACAGGTTCGACGCATGCTCGGTGTCGCGGAACTGGTACGAGGTCGTCTGGTGGATCGGCACGGCGACCGAGCCGGTCGTGGCGTCGGCGCGCCAGCCGGCGTGCAGCGACAGGGTCTCGGGATGGCGGGAATTTGTCATGGTCGGCCTGCTGGGTTTGCGGGGAGCGGCCAACCTCTTCGCACTCGCCGCCGCAGTCAAAGGGAATGGCTGTCGACGTCCACGGGCGGACGACCGATTCCGCCTCCCGGCGGCGTCCGCCGCAGCAAAATCTTCCCTATCGTCCCGGCGAGGAGACCGTTTGCGCGGCGGGCGGGGGAAAGGCGGGCGGCGCCGGGTTGGCCTGCTTCAGGCCGCCGATCGGCACCGGCGGCGGCAGATCCTCCTGTCGCCATCCTCCGCCCAGCGCTTTGACGAGGTTGGCGCTGGCGATCAGCCGGTTGAGGCGGATGGTGAGCAGCGCCTGCTCGGCCGAGAGCGCCGCGGCCTGCGTCTGCACCACGGTCGTGTAGGGCACCGTGCCGACACGATACTGATTGAGGGAGAGGCGCTCGGCCTCGCGGGCGGCCGCAACGGCGGCGCGCTGCACCCGCTCCTGCTGCACCAGGATCCGCTGCTGGGCAAGCGCGTCCTCGACCTGCTGGAAGGCGGTCAGGATGGTCTGGCGATAGGTCGCGACCGCGGCGTCGTAGCTCGCGCGCGCGCCTTGGACCTGCGCGGCGATGCCGCCGCCATCGACCATGGTGCCGGCGATCTGCGGTCCCACCGACCAGGCAGCCGTGCCGAGCTGCAGCAGCGACCCCAGCCCGCCGCTCAGGAAGCCGATCGTCGCGCCGAGCGAGATCTGCGGATAGTAGGCGCCCTTGGCCACACCGACCTGCGCATTGGCCGCCGCCATCTGACGCTCGGCCGACGCGATGTCGGGCCGCCGCTCCAGCAGGCTCGACGGCACGCCGGACTCGACCGTGGGCACGGTGAGCCGAGTCGGCGCCGGCTCGATCGTCACTTCCGACGGCGCCTTGCCGACCAGCAGCGCGATCGCATGCTCGAGCAGCGCCCGGTTGATGCTTTCGTTCACGAGCTGGGCGCGCGTCTGCTCGTACTGGGTCTGCGCCTGGACGAAGTCGACCCGCGAAACGATGCCGGCATCGACCTGGTTCTGCGCGATCTGCATCGAGCGCAGATAGGCCGCGACGGTCGCCTCGTAGAGCCGCTTGCGATCGTCGGAGATCCGCAGCGAGGCATAGTTCGTCACGAGATCGGTCTGCGCCGACAGGCGGGCATTGGCGAGATCGGCATCGCTGGCCTGCGCCGCCGCCGAATCGCTCTCGACCTGGCGGCGGAGCGTGCCCCAGAGGTCGAGCTCCCAGTTGAGGGTGAAGCCGGTCGAGAACTGACCCACCGTGGAATCCAAGCGGTTCACCGTCGAGGTGCTGCTGCCACCTGCGCCGCGCTGGGCGCCCGTGCCGGTTTGCTGGGCTGCGCCGGTGCCGGAAATGTTGGGATAGAGGACTGATTGGTCCTGGCGGATCAATGCCCGTGCCCGCCGGTAGTTGGCCTCGAAGATCTTCAGGTTCTGGTTCGAAACGTCGACCTGGGCCGCGAGGCTGTCGAGCGTGGGATCGCCGTAGACGCGCCACCATTGCCCGCGATCCACTCCATCGCTCGGCTGTGCCGGACGAAAGAGCGATGCCGCACCCGGCGGCAGTTCCGCTTCCTTGTACTGCGGCGCCACCGGGCTGGCGGGCGGCGCGCGCTCGTAGTCCGGCCCGACGAGGCAACCCGAGACCAGCAGCAGGGGAAGAAGCGCCGCGCCGCGCTTCATGCCGGCACTCCGCCGCCACCCATGGCGCGCGCGACGCGGCTCGGCCGGTCGCGGTCGCGGCGGCGGAAGCGGTCGAGATAAAGATAGATCACGGGAGTGGTGTACAGGGTCAGGATCTGACTCACGATGAGGCCGCCGATAATCGAGATGCCGAGGGGCCGGCGCAACTCCGCGCCGTCACCGTAGCCGACGGCCAGCGGCAGCGCGCCGAGGATCGCGGCCATGGTCGTCATGAGGATGGGCCGGAAACGCAGGATCGCCGCCTGGTGTATGGCAACGGAGGGTTCGAGCCCCTCGCCGCGTTCGCGCTCCAGCGCCACGTCGATCATCATGATGGCGTTCTTCTTCACGATGCCGATCAGCAGCAGTACGCCGATCATGGCGATGATGCTGAACTCCACGCCGGAGAACTGCAGCGCGAGCAGAGCGCCGACGCCCGCCGACGGCAGGGTCGACAGGATCGTGATCGGATGGATGTAGCTCTCGTAGAGAATGCCCAGCACGATATAGACGGCCGCCAGCGCCGCCAGTACCAGCAGCAGCTGATTGTTGAGCGACTGCTGGAAGGCCCTCGCCGTTCCCTGGAAGGCCCCGTGCAAAGTCGTGGGCACGCCGATCTCGCGCATCGTGTCGTTCACGTACTGCACGGCGTCGCTCAAGGTCTTGCCGGGCGCCAGGTTGAAGGAGACGGTGCTGGCCACGAACATGCTCTGGTGGTTCACGGCCAGGGGCGTCGTGCCGTACTCCCAGCGCGTCACCGATGACAGAGGCACCAGCGTTTCTGGCGTCGTACTTACTGCCGCCCCCGTCGAGGCCGAGCCGCGGCCGCTGACGGCGATCTGGTTGGTACGCAGGTTGCGCACCGCCTGGGCCGCGTCGGCGGTCTGCGCGCCGGTACCGGCCGCTCCGCTGGACGTGGAGCCGGCGGTCGAGGAGGCGATGCTGCCCGTCGTCTGCGTGCCGCTCAGCGCACCGCCGGACTTGCTGACATAGATGTCCTTCAGCGATTCCGGACTCTCCCACCACTGCGGCGCCACCTCCATGACCACATGGTACTGGTTGAGGGCATTGTAGATGGTCGAGACCTGGCGCTGGCCGAAGGCGTCGTAGAGCGTCGCCGAGATGTTGCGCGTCGAGATGCCGAGACGGCTCGCCGCGTCGCGGTCGATGGTCAGGTTGAGCTGCAGCCCGCGCTGCTGCTGGTCGGAATCGACGTCGGTGATCACCGATGTATCGGCCTGCAGCGCCCGCGTGAGGCGCGGGCCCCACTCGTAGAGGTCCGGAAGCGAATCGGCCTGCAGGGTGAACTGATACTGGGCATTGCCCTGCCGTCCGCCGACACGGATGTCCTGCACGGCCTGCAGGAACAGCATGGCGCCGGGGACCTGGCCGAGCTTTGGCCTGAGCCGTGCGATCACCTGGTCGGCGGAGACGTCGCGCTCGCTGAGCGGCTTCAGGGTCGCAAAGAGAAAACCCGAATTCGTCGTTCCACCGCCGGTGAAGCCGGCGACGCTTTCGATCGCCGGATCGGATCGCACGATCTCCACGAACTGGCGGAACTTCCGCCGCATGGCCTGGAAGGAGATGCTCTGGTCGGCGCGGATGCCGCCCATGATGCGGCCGGTGTCCTGCTGCGGAAAGAAGCCCTTCGGAATCGTGACGTAGAGATGGATGTTGAGGATCACCGTCGCCAGGAAGACGAACATGGTGAGAAGGGGATGGCGCAGGACCAGCCCGAGGCTGCGGCCGTACAGGCGCTGAAGTCCGCCCAGGCCCCGTTCGCTCAATCGCGCCAGGAAACCGGGCTTGCGATGCGGGCCGGGCGGTCGCAGCACGTAGGCGCACATCATCGGTGTCGTGGTGAGCGACACGACCATAGAGATCAGGATGGCGATCGACAGCGTCACCGCGAATTCGCGGAACAGGCGACCGACGATCCCACTCATGAGCAGGATCGGGATAAAGACCGCGATCAGCGAGACGCTCATCGATACGACCGTGAAGCCGACCTCGCGGGCTCCCTTGAGCGCGGCCTCCATCCGCGACATGCCCGCCTCGAGATGACGGCTGACGTTCTCCAGGACGATGATCGCGTCGTCGACCACGAAGCCCGCCGCGATGGTGAGCGCCATCAGCGACAAGTTGTTCAGGCTGTAGCCCAGCAGGTACATGCCGCCGAACGTGGCCACCAGCGACACCGGCACGGTCACCGCCGCGACGAAGCCGGCGCGGGCCGAGCGCAGGAAGGCGAAGGTCACCAGCACCACCAGCACCACGCCGATCACCAGCGAATGCTCGACCTCCCGGAGCGATGCGCGGATCGTCGTCGTGCGGTCGCTCACCACCTGGAGTTCGACATCGTTCGGCATCGAGGCCTGCAGCTCGGGCAGCAGCGCCTTTATCTGGTCGACCGTCTCGATGATGTTGGCATTGGGCTGCTTGTAGATGATGACCAGCACCGACCGCTTGCCGTTGGCCTGGCCCTCGTTGCGGATGTTCTCCGTCGAATCGATCACCTCGGCTACATCCGACAGCCTGACCGGGGCGCCGTTGCGCCAGGCGATGATCAGCGAGCGGTATTCGTCGGCGACCGTCGCCTGGTCGTTGGAATAGATCTGGAAGCGCCGTTCTCCCACCTCGATGGCGCCCTTCGGCGAGTTGGCGTTGGCGGCCGCGAGCGCCGCCCGCACGCTCTCGAGGCCGATCCCGTACTTGTTGAGCGCCGTCGGGTTCAGCTCCACCCTCACCGCGGGCAGCGAACTGCCGCCCAGCTGCACCTGGCCGACCCCGCTCACCTGGCTGAGCTTCTGCTGCAGGATGTTGGACCCGGCATCGAACAGCCGGCCCTGCCCCAGCGTATTGGAGGTGAGGGCGATCACCATGACCGGCGCGTCGGCGGGGTTGAGCTTGCGATACTGCGGATTGCTGCGGAGGTCGGCCGGCATGTCGGCGCGGGCGGCACTGATCGCCGCCTGGACGTCGCGGGCGGCGCCGTCGATGTCGCGCGACAGGTCGAACTGGAGCGTGATGCGCGAATTGCCGACCGTGCTGGACGAGGTGATCTCGGTCACGCCCGCGATTGCCCCCAGCCGCCGTTCGAGCGGGGTCGTCACGCTGGTCGCCACCGTCTCCGGCGAGGCGCCGGGCAGGTTCGCCGTCACCTGGATGGTCGGGAAGTCGATCTTGGGCAGCGGCGACACCGGCAGACCGAAGAAGGCCACCAGCCCGGCCAGCGCCAGCCCGATCGTCAGCAGTGTCGTGGCGACGGGGCGCGCGATGAAGGGCGCCGACAGGTTCACGGCGTGCCCTCTCCTGCCCCGCTCCGCGCCGGATACAGTGGCGTATCGACCGGCACGCCGCGCAGGCGGCGGCCCAACCGGTCGAAGGCGAGATAGATCACGGGAGTCGTAAACAGCGTCAGCAGCTGGCTGACGATCAGGCCGCCGACGATGGTGAGCCCGAGCGGCTGGCGCAGCTCCGAGCCCGTGCCGGTGCCCAGCATCAGCGGCAGCGCGCCGACAAGCGCCGCCACCGTGGTCATCAGGATCGGCCGGAAGCGCAGCAGACAGGCCTGGTGGATCGCCTCCTTCGGGGCCTTGCCCTCGTTGCGCTCGGCGTCGAGGGCGAAGTCGATCATCATGATCGCATTCTTCTTCACGATGCCGATCAGCAGCACGATGCCGATGATGGCCACAATGCTGAGGTCGGTGCCGGCCAGCATCAGAGCCAGCAGCGCACCGATGCCGGCGGACGGCAGGGTCGACAGGATCGTGATCGGATGGATGTAGCTCTCGTAGAGCACGCCCAGCACGATATAGACGGTGACGATGGCGGCCAGAATCAGCAGGAGCTGGCTGTCGAGCGACTTCTGGAACGCGAGCGCCGCGCCCTGGAAATGCGTGGTGATGGAGCGCGGCATGCCGATCTCGCGCTGGGCGGCGACGATCGCATCGACCGCCTGCCCCAACGCGTATCCAGGTGCCAGATTGAACGAGATGGTGGTTGCGGGAAACTGGCCGAACCGGTCGAGCCGCAGCGGCGCAGTGCGTTCCTCGAAGGTCGCGATCGCCGACAGCGGCACCTGCTTGCCGGCCGTGGAGCTCGGCAGATACAGGTCGTTGAGCGATGCGAGCGAGCGCACCATGTCGGGCTCGACCTCGTAGATCACCCGGTACTGGTTGGATTGCGTGTAGACAGTCGATACGATGCGCTGGCCGAACACGTCGTAGAGAACGTTGTCGACCGTGGCCGCCGTGATGCCGAACCGCGCCGCGGCGTCACGATCGATCCGGATGAACATCGACAGGCCCTTGTTCTGCAGATCGCTGGTCACGTCGATGAGTTCCGGCTGCTTCGCCAGCCGATCCATCAGGCGTGGCACCCAGACGTCGAACTCGGCGGCATTGGCCGATTCCAGGACGAACTGGTACTGGGTGCGACTCACCGTCGAATCGATGGTGAGATCCTGGGCCGGCTGCATGAAGAGCGAGATGCCGGTGACCCCGGAAGTCTCGCTCTGCAGGCGACGGATCACCTGGGCCGCCGTCAGCGAACGCTCGCTGCGCGGCGTGAGGTTGATCAGCATCCGACCGGAGTTCAGCGTCGGATTGGTGCCGTCCACGCCCACGAATGAGGTCAGGCTCTCGACGTCGGGATCCTTGAGGATCGCCTCCGCGAGGGCACGCTGGCGTTCGCTCATCGCGGCGAAGGAGACGCTCTGCGGCCCCTCGGTCACGGCCTGGATCAGGCCGGTGTCCTGAACCGGGAAGAATCCCTTCGGAATGACGACATAGAGGGCCACCGTCAGCACCACGGTGCCGATGGCGACCAGCAGTGTCAGCGCCTGATGCCGGAACACGACGACCAGGCAGCGGTCGTAGAAGCGGATGACGCGGGAGAACCAGCCGGCACCCATCGTCTCCGACTCGACGGCGGCGGGCGCCTCTCCATGCGAAGCGGCGGCGCCGTGGGGCCGCCGGCGGAGGAACTGGGCGCACAGCATCGGCACCAGGGTCAGCGACACCACGGCCGAGATCAGGATGGTGACGGAGAGGGTGACGGCGAACTCGCTGAACAGGCGTCCCACCACGTCGCTCATGAACAGCAACGGGATCAGCACCGCGATCAGGGAGACGGTGAGCGACACGACCGTGAAGGCGATCTGTTTCGAGCCCTTGAGCGCTGCCGTCTTCGGATCGTCGCCGCGCTCGATGTAGCGCGCGATATTCTCGATCATGACGATGGCGTCGTCGACCACGAAGCCGGTGGCGATGGTGAGCGCCATGATCGACAGGTTGTTGAGGCTGAAATCGGCGAGATACATCACCGCCAGCGTGCCGACCAGCGACAGCGGCACCGAAAGGCTCGGGATGACCGTCGCCCGCGCATCGCCCAGAAAGGCGAAGATCACCGCCACGACCAGGATGACGGCGAAACCCAGTTCGATCTGGACGTCGCGGACGGACGCCCGGATGGTCACCGTGCGATCGGTGAGGACCGTGACGTCGAGCGAACTGGGCAGCGTTTCGCGCAGGGTCGGCAGCAGCGCCTTGATGCGGTCCACCACCTCGATGACGTTGGCGCCGGGCTGGCGCTGGACGTTCACGATCACCGCCTGGGTGTTGTTCGCCCAGGCGGCAATGCGGCTGTTTTCCTGTCCCTGCTCGACCGAAGCGACGTCGCGGATGCGCACCGGTGCGCCGTTGCGATAGGCCACGATGATGTCGCGGAACGTGTCGGGATCGGTGATCTGGTCGCTGGCGTTGATGGTCAGCGCGCGCGCTGGCCCGTCGAAATTGCCCTTGGGCGTGTTGACGTTGGCGTTGGAGATGGTGGTGCGCAGATCGTCGATGTTGAGGCCGTAGGCGGCGAGCGCGGTCGGGTTGGCGCGGATGCGCACGCCCGGCTTCTGGCCGCCTTCGAGATTCACGAGGCCGACCCCCGGAAGCTGCGAGATCTTCTGCGCGAGCCGCGTGTCGACCAGGTCGTGGACCTTGGTGAGAGGTTCGGTCTTCGAGGTGACGGCGAGCGTCAGCACCGGGGCGTCGGCCGGATTGAACTTGGCGTAGATCGGCGGCGACGGCAGGTCGCCTGGCAGGAGATTGCCGGCGGCATTGATGGCGGCCTGGACCTGCTGTTCGGCGATGTCGATCCCGAGCTTGAGGTCGAATTGCAGGGTGATCGACGAGGCGCCGGCCGAGCTGGTCGACGTCATCTGGTTGAGGCCGGGCATCTGGCCGAACTGGCGTTCCAGAGGTGCGGTGACGGACGTCGTCATGACCTCCGGACTGGCGCCCGGATAGATCGTGAGGACCCGGATCGTCGGGTAGTCGACCTGCGGCAGGGCGGCGAGCGGCAGGAAGCGGTAGGCAATGATTCCGACCAGCATGATCGCGACCATGAACAACGAGGTCGCGACCGGCCGCTCGATGAAGATGCGCGACGGATTCATGTCGCGGCCGGTCTACTGGTTGGTTTGCGTGGCCGGGCGCGCGACGCCGCTGCCGGGAACAGCTCCAGTGCCACCGTTGGCCTGCTGACGCCGGCGCTGGCCCTCGGCAGGAGCCTGGGCGGCCGGCGGTGCGTTGGCGACCGGCGGTCCCGCCGAGGCGCGCGGCGCCGGCATCGGCTTGCGGATCTTGGCACCGTCGCGCAGGCGGTCGACGCCGTCGATCACGACCTGGTCGCCGACCGTCAGGCCCTTGAGGATCGCCACCTTCTCGCCGTCCGTCGCCCCGAGTTCGACCACGCGGATCTCCACCGTGTCGTCCGCCTTCACGAGATAGACGAAGGTGCCGGGCTGCCCGCGCTGGACCGCAGCGACGGGGACCACGACAGCGTCCTTCACCGTGTCGGCCAGCAAGCGGACGTTGACGAACTGGTTGGGGAACAGCGATTCGTCGGCATTGTCGAAGATCGCGCGCAGCTTCACGGTACCAGTCGTCAGGTCGATCACGTTGTCGGTCGTATCGAGACGACCGACGGCCAGCTCGTTCTTCTGGGAGCGATCGAGCACGCGCACTTCGAGGTTCTCGCCGGTCTTGAGCCGTTGCCGCACCAGCGGAAGGGAATCCTCGGGGATCGTGAACAGGACCGAGATCGGCTGCACCTGGATGATCACGCAGATGCTGCTCGCATCCCCCATGGTGACGTAGTTGCCCTTGTCGACCATGCGCAGGCCGATCTTGCCGGTGAGCGGCGCGACGATTTTCGTATAGGTGACGTTGAGCCTGGCAGCATCGACCTGCGCCTGGTCGATGACCAGCGCAGCTTCGTACTGGCGCACGAGGGACATCTGGGTGTCGTATTGCTGCCGCGCTATCGAATCCTGCTGCACCAGCTTTCGGTACCGTTCGAGGTCCATCTGCGCGTTCTTGAGCAGCGCCTCGTCGCGCTGCTGCTGGCCGATCGCCTGCTGGAGGGCCACCTCGTAGGGCCGCGGGTCCACCTGGGCCAGCAGGTCGCCCTGCTTCACCATCTGGCCCTCCTTGAAATGGACCTCGGTGAGCTGACCCGTGATCTGGGTCTTCACGTTGACGGTCTGCAGCGGCGTCACCGTGCCCAGCGCGCGCAGCACGATGGGAATCTCGCCCTTGGCAGCGTTCGCTACCCCCACGGGAACCGCCATGCCCGCGGCAAACCGTCCGGCGCCCGGACGAGCAGGCGGCGCCGAGCCCGACTGCGAAATGTACCAGCCCGCGCCAGCCACCACGGCCAGCCCGAAACCGATCCCGAGAAGGGTTCGCAGCCGCTTCATTCGTCCCATTCACTCCAGAAAACACTGCCCGCTTCACATACGAGCCGGCGCGGCGGAGTCTCCCCCACGTAAATGGCAGACGCAAGGCGACAGCCGCCGAACGAAGCGTTCACACGTCCGAGAGGCCGAAAAGACCCCTCGGACACCGGTTGAATGCCTCTATTCGGCGGGCTTGTCGGCCACATAGAGATTGCCGCCGCCCGCCCGGAACCGGGCGCTCATCTCGTCCATGCCCTTCTTGGCGTAGTCCCTGATATCCTGGGTAATACGCATGGAGCAGAACTTCGGACCGCACATGGAGCAGAAATGCGCGGTCTTGTGGGCCTCCTTGGGCATGGTCTCGTCGTGGAACTTCTCCGCCGTGGCGGGATCGAGCGAGAGATTGAACTGGTCGCGCCAGCGGAAGTCGACACGCGCCCGGGAAAGCGCGTCATCGCGCAGGCGGGCTGCGGGATGGCCCTTGGCCAGGTCGGCGGCATGGGCCGCGATCTTGTAGGTGATCACCCCCACCTTCACATCGTCGCGATCGGGCAGGCCGAGATGCTCCTTGGGCGTCACGTAACAGAGCATCGCCGTGCCGAACCAGCCGATCATCGCCGCACCAATCCCCGAAGTGATGTGGTCGTACCCCGGCGCGATGTCGGTGACGAGCGGCCCCAGCGTGTAGAACGGCGCCTCGCCGCACTCGCGCAGCTGCTTGTCCATGTTGGCCTTGATCTTGTGCATGGGAACGTGGCCCGGTCCCTCGATCATGACCTGGCAGCCTTTGTCCCAGGCGACCTTGGTGAGTTCGCCCAGGGTCTCGAGCTCGGCGAACTGGGCGGCGTCGTTGGCGTCGGCGTTGCAGCCCGGTCGCAGCCCGTCGCCCAGCGAGAAGGACACGTCGTACTTGCGCATGATGTCGCAGATGTCGCCGAAATGCTCGTAGAGGAAGCTCTCGCGATGCTCGGTCAGGCACCATTGCGCCATCATCGAGCCGCCGCGGCTCACGATGCCGGTGATCCTGCTGGCCGTCAGCGGCACGTGCGCCAAGCGCACGCCGGCATGGATGGTGAAGTAGTCGACACCCTGCTCGGCCTGCTCGATCAGCGTGTCGCGGAATACCTCCCAGGATAGCTTGGTCGGATCGCCACCCACCTTCTCCAGCGCCTGGTAGATCGGCACGGTGCCGATCGGTACCGGCGCATTGCGCACGATCCATTCGCGCGTGTCGTGGATGTTCCGTCCGGTCGAGAGGTCCATGACGGTGTCGGCACCCCACCTGATGGCCCACACCATCTTCTCGACCTCTTCCTCCATCGAGGAGGAAACGGCGGAGTTGCCGATGTTGGCATTGATCTTCACCAGGAAGTTCCGGCCAATGATCATCGGCTCCAACTCGGTGTGATTGATGTTGGCCGGGATGATGGCGCGGCCCGCCGCCACTTCCTGGCGCACGAACTCCGGCGTGATGAAGGCAGGCAGCGCCGCGCCGAAACTCTCGCCGTCGGCCAGCCGCGCCTCCGCGCCGTCGAGGGCCTGCCTGCGTCCAAGGTTCTCGCGCGCCGCGACGTAGATCATCTCACGGGTGATGACGCCGGCGCGCGCCCATTCGAACTGGGTGATCGGCTGGCCGTGGAGGCCGCGCAACGGCTTCTGCGCATGGGGAAACGGCCGCAGCACCGCTTGGCTCACATTGCCGTTGTCGATCGGCTGAATCGTCCGGCCGGCATATTCCTCGACGCCGCCGCGTTCGAGGACCCAGGCACGGCGTGTCTGGGCGAGGCCCTTGCGAACGTCGATCGCGACCTCGGTGTCGGTGTATGGGCCGGTCGTGTCGTAGACCCGCACCGGCGGCTCCAGCGCTGACGAGAGTTCGATCTCACGCAGGGGAACGCGCAGATCAGGTGCGGTTTCCGGCGTCGCATAAATCTTGCGGGATGCAGGCAGCGGCCCCGTGGTGACGGCCGGGGCGGTGGTCGTGACGATGGTGTCCATGATGGATCTCCCGTGGCTGGTTGGCAGACGGAGATCCGGTATTGTCGCGCAAAGGATGTATCCATTCCCTTCGCCGGCATGACCCGGATCAGGTTCAAAGGGTCACCGCGCCGACGCCAGCTGGACTGGCGACCATCGGTATCTCAGCCCCTTGACGGGACCCCCCTTGGACAGGGCGACCCTAGAGCGCCGGACCTCCGATCTCAAGCGCGCGTTCGCGAACTGTCGCGTGTGTTCCGCATTTCCGTAACGACCCCCCTCTAAGCCTTGACCAGCAGGAGTGGGGGAGTAGCCGATCGTGCGAGCACCGCTGTCCGCCAGAATGACCAGCTGGCTTGCCTTTGCCTTGCTGGCCGCCGCGTCGCTCAGGCCGGTTCAGGCCCAGGACCTCCCGGCGCCGGCGGAACCGCATGACACCGGCCTCAAGGCCGAACTGCAGCGTTTCCTCTACGATGAGGCGACGGCGGTCCTGCACCTGCGCAGCTATCTGTTCGACCGGCAGAACCAGAGGCCGCCCAATCTGGCCGCCATCGTCACCGGCGGCTGGGTCGGCCTGCAGACCGGTTGGTTCTACGATACGCTGCAGCTCGGAGCGGTCGGCTACACGACGCAACCGGTCTGGGCGCCACAGGGCCGCGACACCACTTCCGATGGCACGTCACTGCTCAAGCCCGGGGGATACGGCTACTTCACCCTCGGCCAGGCCTACGCCTCGGCCCGCTGGAAGAAGCAGACCGCCACGGTGTTCCGGCAGTATGTCGACGAACTCGAGGTCAATCCGCGCGACGATCGCGAAATTCCGCAGACGTTCGAGGCCTATGCGTTGCGCGGCGCACTCGGGCCGGTCAATTACTTCGCGGGCTACGTCGCCGCCATGAAGCCGCGCGACTACTCGGCCTTCATCAACATGGGCGAGGCGGCCGGCGCGCCGAACGTGAACAAGGGCATGGGCCTGTTCAGCGTGAAGTATGGCAGCATGAACGACCTGCAGGTCCGCGCCTCGACCTACTTCGTCCCGGACATCCTGTGGTCGAGCTATGCCGACGTCGGCGGCATGATCAAGGTGAACGAAGATCTGCGCGTCCAGCTCGCCGCACAATTCGCCGTGCAGGGCAGCAACGGCATGAACCTTCTCACCGGCCAGCCCTTCAGCACCTTCTGGGGCGGCTTCCGCGCCGATGCTTTCTGGGGGCCGATGGCCTTCCGCGTCTCCTATACGCAGATCGGCTCGGCGGCAGCCTGGCGCAACCCCTATGGCATCTTCATCGGCTACAACAAGATGCAGTCGCTGGACTTCAACAGGGCCGGCGAGATGGCCGTGACGGCAGGCGCCAGCTACGATTTCAAGGGCGCCGGTCTTCCCGGCGTGATCTTCATCGCGACGGCGACCTATGGCGGCAATTCGGTCAATCCCCAGACGCACACGTCGCTCTCCAACAACTGGGAATACGATCTCGAACTGGCCATCCGGGGCGACACGATGCCGGACGCACCCGGTTGGCTGAAGCCTTTCAACCTGCGCAACCGCGTCGCTTTCGTCGACCAGTACCTCAACCGGACGGTCACCTCCTACACGGAGTACCGCGTGCAACTGAACTACGAGCTGACCTGGAAGGGTCCGCGCCTGCGTCAGGCATCGGCCCACTGAGGCGCATTCAGACCACGGCCGCCTGGCGCATCTCGGCGATCTCGGCGTCGGAATAGCCGGCTTCCTTCAGCACCTCGTCGGTGTGCTGACCGAGCGTCGCGGGCGGGCGGTCGATCGAACCGCCGCCATGCTCGAGGCGGAAGCCCGACCCGACGACCTTGATCGGTCCATGTTCGGTCTCGACGGTCTGCAGCACGGTGCGGTGCTTGAAGAGGTCGAGCTGGGCGGTCTCCGGGATGCTGAGAACACGGCCCGCCGGCACGTCGGCCCTGGCGAAACGCTCGATCCAGGTCGCCGAATCCTCGGTCTTCATCGCGCCCTCGACGATCTCGTGCAGGGCGGTGTTGTTGGCGATGCGCGTGCCCCAGTCGACGAAGCGCGGATCGTCCAGCACTTCCTCGCGCTCCAGCACCTTCATGAGGCGTTTGAACTGCGGGTCGGTCATCACCGCCAGCACGATCCAGCCGTCGCGGGTCTTGAAGAGATTGCCCGTGGGCTTGCGCGTCACTGACAGGTTGGCGGCCTGGCCATGGACGCGGCCGGTCATCATGTGCTCGGTGAACTGCTGGGCGAGGTAGCCCATCACGGCGTCGATCATCGCGACGTCGACGAGCTGGCCCTTGCCGGTGTGGGTGCGCTGGTACAGCGCCGAGGCAATGCCCAGCGCCGCCGTCGCGCCCGACATCACGTCGGCGCCGGCGAAGCCTACGCGCGTCGGGCCGTTGTTCTCGAAGCCGGTGATCGACATCAGGCCCGACATGGCCTGGATCATGCCGTCGAAGGCCGCCGTCTTGGACTCGGGCCCGATCTGGCCGAAGCCCGACACCGCGCAGTAGATCAGCCGGGAATTGATCTTCTTCAGCGTCTCGTAGCCGATGCCGAGCTTGTCCATGACGCCCGGCCGGAAATTCTCGACGACCACGTCGGCCGTCTCGACCAGCCGTTTCACGACCTCGATCGCCTTGGGCTGCTTGAGGTCGAGCGTGATCGAACGCTTGTTGCCGTTCACCGCGACCCACGGCGCCGCCAGGCCGCGCTTCTCCCAGTCATTGGACCGGGTGCCGAAGCGCATGTCGTCGCCTTCGCGCGACTCGATCTTGACGACATCGGCACCGAGCAGGGCGAGCTGGTAGGAGCTGTAGGGCCCCGCCAGCACGCGCGTGAAATCGACGACCTTTACGCCCGTGAACGGCTTGCTCATGTCTCTCCTACGCCACGCCCGCCTGCTTGCGCTGGTTGAGCGCGACCTGCTTTACCTTGTCGAATTCGGCCCGCCGCTTGGCGACCTCTTCGGGCGGCATGCGCTCGATATTGTTGTAGTCGTTCTTCCAGTCACCATCCTCGGTCCAGCGCAGCGGCGACTGCACCGTCGTGCGCGGGCCGATGGCGCTCTCCAGCACCTTCAACGCGAGATCGAGCGTGAAGCGCTGGGTGTCGGGCTCGTGCGGCTTGCCGCAGGAGTTGCCCAGCGGGAAATCGCTGAACAGGAACCGGGGCACGCCCGTCCATTCGACGATGTCCTTCGCCGCCCCCATCACCACGGTGGGGATGCCGTTCCGTTCCAGATATCGTGCGACCAGACTCACGGTCTGGTGACAGACGGGTCATGTAGGGACGAGGAGCGCCGCGTCGACCTGGTCCTGGCGGCAGCGGGCCAGAATCTCCGGCGCATCGGTTTCCAGGGTCACGCGCTGGCTGCGATTGGTCGGCGCGCCATGGAAGCGCTTCGCGAGCTTGAAGCGCCCTTCCTTGGCGAACTCGCGCATCAGCGGCAGCGGGAACCAGGTATTGCTGTCGGTCGCCGTCGTATGCTTGCGATCGTAGCCGATATGGGAAATGCGGGTGTCGTGGTCTTGAGCCGTATCTCCCGAATAGACCGAATAGAACTTGGCGGCGGCGTTGTAGAGCGCGCCCGGTCCCTGGTCTCCCTTGTCCGGCTGATAAGGCGCCGCGGTCGAAATCAGCGCGATCGTGCTGTCCTTCAGCGGCTTCGACACCGGCGTGAAGGGCGCGTCGGTGTAATGCGCCCAGCGGTAAGGATTGTCGTAGCCCAGCGCGAGGTAATACTCACGGGTACGGCGCATGTATTCGAGCGGCGCGTCGAATTCCGGCGCGAAATCTGTCGTGTCGACCATGAGCGAAAACTGAACCTGCCAATGCCCCGAGTCAAATTCGCAGGGCGGCTGTCCGCTCCTACCAAGCCGCAATCAAGCGGCGCGCGAACCTGACCCCGATGTAACCCGCCGGCCATAGTGCCGCCCAACTCCGTCGCGCTATATATGAAACGACATCGGACAGGCTGGGGAGCGCATCGCATGGCGATCAGACGGCGCAGCGTATTGGCGGGGAGCGCAGCCCTTTGGGTCGCCGCGCCGGCGATCCTGCGGGCCCAGACTCCGGCGCCGGCGGGCAAGATCCACGTCAGCCACGGTTTCGCCATGCACGGCGAGCCCAAATACAAGGCTGATTCGGGCCCGCCCGATTATCTCAATCCCGATGCCCCCAAGGGTGGCTCGGTACGCCTGGCGCCACGAGCCGGCAGCCAGACCTTCGATTCGCTGCATCCCTTCATCCTGAAGAGCGTGCCCGCCGCCGGCATCGGCCAGCTCTGGGATACGCTGTGCTGGAATTCGCGCGACGAGGCGTCGACCGAGTATTGCCTGATCGCCGAGACGATCGAATGGCCCGAAGACCGGTCGTGGGCGGCCTTCACCCTGCGCCCTCAGGCGCGCTGGCACGACGGCAGCCCGATCACGGTCGAGGACGTGATCTTCTCCCTCGACATCCTGAAGACCAAGGGACTGCCGAACTACGCCTTCTACTACAACGACGTACTGAAGGCCGAGAAGGTCGGCGACCGCAAGGTGAAGTTCACCTTCCGCGACGACACCAACAAGGAGCTGCCGCTGATCATCGGCCAGCTGCCCATCCTGCCATCGAAGTGGTGGGCCAGCCGCGACTTCGAGAAGGTGTCGCTGGAAGTGCCGCTCGGCAGCGGCCCCTACAAGGTCGACTCCTTCGACGTCGGCCGCTCGATCACTTATCGCCGCGTCGAGGACTGGTGGGCCAGGGACCTCTGGATGAACCGCGGCCGCAACAATTTCGACGTGATCCGCTACGAGTACTATCGCGACGCCAGCGTGCAGTTCGAGGCCTTCAAGGCCGGCGACATCGACATCCGCCAGGAGAACATC
>VFQN01001357.1_pt1 | contig 41295 bp, 58 predicted proteins | sample 3512371 | NCBI WGS metagenome assembly VFQN01 (sample SAMN10412370, study PRJNA504923) | tailings metagenome | isolation source: Replicate 2 from Balatoc abandoned mine | place: Philippines: Itogon, Benguet | collected 2017-08-28 | reverse complement strand
CCAATGTCCGACTTGACGACGTCAGGAAATCGTTCGGCTCCGTCCAGGTGCTCTACGGCATATCGCTCGACATCGCCTCGGGCGAGTTCGTGAGCCTTCTGGGTGCCTCGGGTTGCGGCAAGACCACGCTCTTGCGCACCGTGGCAGGGTTGGAAACGGTCACCTCGGGGTCGATCTCCATCGACGGCCAGCTTGTGACGGAGCTGCCTCCGGAGAAGCGCGACATCGCTATGATGTTCCAGTCCTACGCGCTGCTCCCGCATCTGACGGTCGCGGAGAATGTCCGCTTTCCGCTTCGCATGCGCGGCATCGGCAATCGCGAGGAACAGGCCGAGCGCGTGAAGGCGGCGCTGGAGACGGTGCAACTCGGTCACCTCGCCGAGCGTCGGCCCCGGCAATTGTCCGGCGGCCAGCAGCAGCGCGTCGCGCTGGCCCGCGCCATCGTCTCCAAACCCAAGGTGCTGCTGCTCGACGAGCCGCTGTCGAACCTCGATGCGCGCCTGCGCGAGGACATGCAGGTGGAGCTCATCGAGATCCACAAGCGCCTCGGCCTGACGACTGTAGTTTGACACCGGGTCCTGCAATTCCTGGGAAAAGGTGAGAACCGTCGGGAAACCCCGAAAACCCTAGCAATCCAAGGCGATAGCGGAGGGATTGGCGGACGCCGTTTGACGGCGGGTTTTGCAACGATGGCCGATCTTGGGCCGGAAAGCAAGCCGCGGCGGCCGCGCCCTCAAACGGCATTCGAGAGGCGCCATACGAGCGCGCTCAAACCCGCAGAAAACCGCCTTTGAGGGCCCTTCGAGGCCCCGCCTGCCAGGGCTACATTTCGGCACAGGCCGAGCCCCCAAAAACCAAATCCAACTTGTGCGAGCTGCACAAGTTGGATTTTGGACGGCGAAAGCATAGGGAAGTCAACGGGTTGCGCCGTGCGCGCCTGGCCCCGCGAACTTGTGCGAGGGTTGGAAGAGGTAAGTCGGCGGCGGTCACAACCAGACGGCGGTTGACGGGAATTATTTCCTAGAACAAAGTCGGAACATGCATCACACTCGTACCGACCTGGTCGCCATCCTCTCCGTCGCGCTCGGCAAGATCCCGTACAAGGATCTCGGCCCTTTGGCTGACCGCAGCTATCAGATCCGGAACGAACTGCACCTCGAACTGGCTGAGTACCTGGAGGCGGAGCTGCTCTTGCATTTCGAGGTCAAGCGGCGGCCGATCAAAGGAAATGGTTTGCCGCCCGAGCCCGGCGATCCCCGGCCCAAGCCCTGGCGCGGCCGTAGGTAGGATCGTAGCCTCACTCTTTGGGCGGACGCTTCCGATTCCGCTTGGCGTCGAGCAAGTTGGCGCGCAGTTCGTGGCCGGCTTCCTCGGCAGCTTTGCCGCCGGGATCAATATCCACGTCCGAAATCGCATCCTCGGAGATGGTGATCTTGGTGGGCGACAGCTTATGCGACAGCGTGACCTTGCCATCGCCCCAGTTCTTGGTGGCCGTCCACCGCAGTGTGACGATATCGCCCTCGTTGATTCGGTGCCTGGCCAACGGGAAACCCTCGATCACGGCAAGTTGAGCCGGCGTAGAAGGGCGAGATATCGACGCATCGGCAACGGCTCGCGGCAGTTGTATGAGCTGTTAACCTTCACGCCTCTAGCCTCTTCGGCTGGGTTCGGGAGGTCCACATTATCATGCGCATTTTAGGCCGGTAATCCCCGGCCCCTATCAGCACATCGTTGGAGTTTTGGCCGCCTGATCGCGGAACGGTCGAGGATTCACGCCTGGGGCGTGGGCCCGCGATCGTTACCGCACGATCATGAAGCCTCGCGTTTGCCGGTACCAGGTTCTGCGCGGGCTGCTTCAATGGACTTTCGGATCCTGCTCTCCAGCCACGGGAGGAGCGCTTCCAACTCATCGATGTCGAAGGGGTTCTCCGCGCGGGCAACTATTCGATTGTAGTTTTCTGCGGCCAGCCGCATCGTCTCCTCAAATGGCAGCCTAATCCCCACCTCGGTGTGGAGTGAGACAAGTAGAGATCCGATCTTTGCCAGGAGATCGCGATTGATCTCTGGAGCTTGGAAGGCGATGGACGGGTGACGAAAACTTACGCCAGTCAGGCCGTTCAGTAGGTAATCCACACTCTGCCCAGCCGCGACCGCGAGCTGCACAAGCTCCAAAAATTTGGGCTGCGTTTTTCCCGTACGGTAGTTGTCCAGGGTTGTGACCGCTACACCCATGGCATCCGCGGCGGCCTTACGCCCGCCTGCATACTCGGCCAGTGTTACGACCTTTTCGGCCAGTTCACGATTCACCGGGTCGAGCGTTTCCCAATACGGGCGATATCGCTGGACGGCTTCGTCAACGTCGTTCTGGTTGATCTCCAATTTTTTAGACACTTCGAACCGAAGCCATATTGAAAGCTCCAAAAAATTGGAGCATACCTAATTTTGTCGCCTGATTTGTCGGGCGACCATTGCACACAGACGGCCACCAAAAAGCGGGTGTTGCAGCACCCGCTCCTCGATGGAGAAGAAGCTCGATGACCACTCCCAAGAAGTGGGACCGGCACGATATCCTCGGCGCCTTGCGACGCCAGCATATGACCCTCGCGGGTCTCGCGACTCGCTACGGACTAAGCTCTTCCGGCGTCAAGAATATCTGGACACGTCCGAACGAGAAAGCGGAACGTGCGATCGCCGATTTTCTCGGCCACCCGGTCGAGGAGGTTTTCGCCGACCGCTACCCCAAGCGCGGGAATCGCATCCTCGTCGACGATCATGTGCCTACCCGCCGTGATGCCCAGAGGATCGCGGCATGAACCCGCGCGCCTCTCTTCCAAGCGTGACGACCGTTGCTCTCGCTTCCGGTGCCGATGGTCGCTGCCCCCCGGCCCAAGCGCATCAGCGCCAGCGGTCAACGATCGTCACGCTCAAATCCTCTCAGGCCGGATGGTCGGCGGCAACGTCGAAAGAGCAGGGTGATTTTGACTCGGCTGATGTCGAAATCCTGCCCTGGCCTCGACAGGAAAACCCGTTCGAGCCTTTGCGCCTGGAGCGCTCGGCCCAGGCGCGGCTGCTGGATGCGCTGCTCGCCGGGCTGCTGCTCGTCGGGATCATCCTTTGCGGCCTGGCCTGGATCGCGTGGGTGTCGTGATGTTCCGCCGGCCCTTGATCGGCGACGTCGCCACGGGTGAGGACCCGATCGTCGACGCGGCGATCAAAGCTGCATTCGAGGCGGTCTGCACCGCGTTCCCGTTCCTGGAACCGGAGGAAATCTGGGACTCGACCGGTCTTCCCGGCGCGGCGATGCTCGCGCGGCACGTGTTGATCCACCTCCTCGTCGAGCGGTTCGATCTACCGAAAAAGGCGCTTGCCAATCTGGGCTTCGCCCAGATCTCGCACGCGCACCGTGCCTGCCACGCGATCAGCGCTCGCATTTCGAAACCGCGTTTCGCGGTCTGGTACGCGACCGTTGTCGCCGATGCTGAGGCGGCATTCCAGCGCATACGGGAGGAAGCCAATGGCTGAGTTCAAGACGCTGCCCATCGACAAGATCCTGGTGCCCGAGAGGCTGCGGGAGGTCGAGGAAGACCACGCCTACATGATCGCGCAGTCGATCGGGCTCCACGGCCTGCTCAACCCCGTTACCGTGCGCGCCACGCCACGGGCCGAGCGGCCTTACACGCTGGTTGCCGGAGCGCATCGTCGGCGGGCTTGCGAGCTGATCGGCATGCGCGAGATCGACGTCATGGTGGTCAAGGCCGACAAGGTCGACGGCCAAATGGTGGAGATCGAGGAGAATGTTTTTCGCAATGAGCTGTCGGCCCTTGATCGGGCAATTTTCGTCCGCCGGTACCGTGAGCTGTGGGAGGAGAAGCACGGCAAGATTTCTGCCGGCGGCGACAAGCGGAGCGACGAGTACCATTCCGTCAAGTTGACGGAATGGTCCGAGGACAGTGCGCAAGGGCATTTCTTCGCCCGCGTCGCGGAGCGTATGGGCTTGTCGCGGAGCGCGATAGAGCGCGCCCAATCCATCGGCAAGGGCCTGACGCCGGAGCTGCGGCAGGTCCTGCGTGGCACGCCCAGCGCCGACAACCAGCGTGAGTTGCTGCGCCTCGCCAAGCTGGAGCCCGACCGGCAGAAGCAGATCGCCCAGGCCATGGTGTCGCAGCCCGATATCGTCGGCGGTGTGATCGCGATCAAGCAGGCGGTCGAGCTGACCGACCCTAACGCCAAGGCCAAGGCGGCAAAGACCCAAAGCGACGAGTTGTTTGATCGACTGGTCGCGACCTGGGACCGCGCCGGGCCCGATACGCGAGCGGCTTTCCTGAAGCACGTCCGCGAGAAGGAGCGGAAAGCCCCCACGCGGTTGCCGAAGGTGACGGAGCTGCTGGCCGAGCTGGGCGAAGACCCGCGCCAGGTGACGATCTTCGACGCGATCAAGGCGTCGGGTGGAGACACCATCCAATGACCCGCTGCCCGGTGCCGAGCTGCTCGGCCGAGGTGCCGGGCCAAGGGGGCGTTTTCTGCCCCGACCATCATTTCCTTATCCCCCGTCGATACACGTCGCTGATCTTCCGGACGCAATTCGCCTGCCGGCGCGCCGACGACGAGGACACCCGCCAACATCTGCAGGAGCAGCTCGCCGCGTACATCCGCGTCGCTGTCCAGCAGTTGCCCAAGGACAGCAGTGCCAATGCGTAAGAAGTCGGACCCGAGCCAGGGCGATCTATTCTATCAGCCTGTCTACCCGAGCCGGATGGCGGTCGCCCATATCGACCTTGGCGGGTTTCGCGCCAAGGTCAAAAAGGCCATGTCGCGGGCGCTCAAGGAGTGCCCGAGCGACCGCAGTGTGGTCGCGGCCCGCATGGCGGCCGAACTCGGACAGGACAGCTTTTCGCTGGGAATGCTCAACCAGTATACGGCCGAGAGCAACGACACCCACGACATCAGCCTGATCCGCTTCAAAGCTTTTGCCCGCGCTACCGGCGCTCATTGGCTTTGGGATCTGGTCGTCGCCGACGACGGGCTGACGATGCTGGTCGGTGACGAGGCGCGTCTGGCAGAAGCGGCATTGATCCGCCAGCAGCGGCGCGAGCTGGACGAGCGCCTGAAGCAGATCGAAGCGCGTCCCGTCACGCTCGTCCGGAGGACGCGCGATGCGTGAGTGGTTTACGCCAGCCGAGATCATCGCCGCGAAGTCGCCGGAACTGCCGGCCAGCGTGTCGGGGCTCAACCGCCTGGCCAAGGACTGGCGAGCCGATCCGGCCAGGGCACGCCCCGCGGACGGCAAGGGCGGGGGCTGGCTCTATCACGTCACTGTGCTGCCGCCCGGCGCCCAGGCGCGGCTGGCTCTCCAGCACGGCGCGGCCGATCGCGTCGAGACCAAGCCGGTCCAGGACGAGGCTTCGAAAGCCCTTTGGGCTCGCTATGAGGCCCTGTCGAAGGGCCAGAAAGAGGAGTGTGAGCGCCGGCTCGATGCGCTCGTGCTCGTCGAGCGATATGTCACGGCAGGGCGGCGCTTGACCGCGGCGGCCGCACTGGCCGCCAATGAGACCGGCATTTCAACGCGCACGCTGTTCACCTGGCGCAACATGGTCGCCAGCATCCCACGGGCCGACTGGCTGGCAGCACTCGCGCCGGAATACAAGGTGACAGCCAGTTTTGCCGACTGTCATCCCGCAGCGCTCGACGTCCTCAAATCGGACTGGCTGCGGGCAGAGAAGCCGAGTTTCTCGGCCTGCTATCGGCGCATGCGCAAGACCGCATCAAAGAACGGCTGGCTGCCGATCCCGAGTGAGCGGGCCTTGCGCCGTCGCGTCGAAAGCGAGGTGCCGGCCGGCGCGATCATCCTCGCCCGTGAAGGGCGGGACAAAGCGAAGACCCTGTATCCGGCCCAGAAGCGCAGCCGCGCCATGCTGCACGCCATGCAGGCGGTCAATATCGACGGGCACAAGTTTGACGTCTTCGTCAGGTTCGCGGACGGCTCGATTGGGCGCCCGTGCATGATCGCGCTGCAGGATCTCTATTCCGGCAAATTCGTCGCCTGGCGCCACACCGAGACCGAAAACAAGGTCGCCACCCGTCTCGTAATCGGCGACATGGTGGAGCGCCACGGCATCCCGGAAAAGATCGTGCTCGACAACGGTCGGGCCTTTTCCTCGAAGTGGATCACGGGCGGCGCTCCCAACCGGTACCGCTTCAAGATCCGCGACGAGGAGCCGCAAGGCCTCGTCGTTTCGCTGGGGATCGATCCGCGCTGGACGCAACCCTATTCAGGGCAGTCAAAGCCGATCGAGCGCGCGTTCCGGGATCTCTGCGACGATATCGCGCGGCACCCGTTTTGCGCGGGCGCCTATACCGGCAACAGCCCAGCCGCCAAGCCCGAGAACTATGCCAGCCGAGCCATTCCGTTCGAGGAATTCAAGGCTTTTGCCGATGCGCAGATGGCGGAGCACAATGCTCGCCCTGGCCGCAAGGCCGAGACAACGGCTGGTCGGTCCTTCGACGAGACCTTTGCATCGAGCCTCGCCGACGCCGCCACGATCGTGCGCTGGCCGACCGCCGCGCAACGGTCGCTCTGGCTGCTCGCGGCCGAGCAGGTGACCGCCCGGCGAGGCTCGGGCGAAATCCACCTTTTTGAAAACCGCTATTGGGCCCCGGCTCTCAACCAGCATGCCGGCCTTAAGGTCACGGTGCGCTTCGATCCCGACAATCTCCACGCGCCGCTGAAGGTCTACGGCATCGACGACAGCTTTATCTGCGAGGCCGAGTGCGTGGAGCGCGTCGGTTTCTTCGACGCCGAGGCAGCGCAGCGTACGGCACGCGACCGCAAGGCGTTGATCAAGGCCAATCGCGATCTGCTCGACATCCACCGCAAGCTCTCGGCCGACGAGCTGGGACGCCTGCTCTACGACGGCGCCGAGAAGCCGACGGCCCAGGCGCCGATGCCGCCCAAGGTCAAGCGCCTCGCCACCGGCGGTGCCGCGCCAGCGGTCGCGGCCGACAACGATATCGATTTCGAAGCGAGTTTTTCGCGCGGCCTGCGCCGCCTCGTCGGCGATGCCGACGTCATCCCATTTCCGCCGATTGGTTCAGGGTCCGGCTGAAAAAGAGAGGGCGGGGCCCGGCTAGGCACCCGCCTCAAAATGAAAAGTTAGACAAGGGAATGCATATATGACCGAACTCTCCAGCACAATGGGCGCCACCTGGACGGCGCCGACGAGTGAGCCAGACGTCGGCGCCGGCAGGGCCGGGCGCGGCGAACAGGATCTCCTAGACTGGCGCGAGCTTACGGCCCGGATCGCGGCCGCGGCGCGCGCCAACAATTGGTCAAAGGCCGAAGTGTCGCGCCGCTCCGGCGTGCCCGAGGGCACGTTCAGCCAGTGGTACAGCGCGAAGTATGCGGGCCGGCTCGACGAGACCAACACCCGCCTGCGCCAATGGCTCGACACGGTCGAGGAAATGCAGTCGCTGGCGCGGGGGATCCCTGCGTCGCCGCAATGGGTCGAAACGCGCACATCGCGCGAGATTTCGGAGGCGCTGCTTTATGCGCAGACGCTGGCCGACATCACGGTGATCACGCTCGCGGCCGGCATGGGCAAGACCCATACGTGCCGGCAGTACTGCGCGGTCAGGCCCCATGCCTACATCGCCACCATGTCGCCGCACACCAAGACGGTGCACGGGATGCTGGTGGAAATCGCGGCGTCGCTCAATGTGACCCAGCACAATCCGGCCAAGCTGCATCGGTCGATCGGCGAGAGGCTGCAGCGCAACGGCAAGCAGTGCCTGCTGATCATCGACGAGGCGCAAAATCTCGTCGATGCCGCTGTCGATCAGTTGCGGTCGTTTGCCGACATCAACGAATGCGGCATCGCACTGGTCGGCAACCAGGAAATCTATGACCGTTTCCGCAACCGCGCAGACGGCCCGTCCTATGCGCAGATCAAGCGGCGCTTCGGCAAACGCCTTCGCCGGCTGCATCCCTATCCCGAGGATATCACCGCGCTGATCGACGCCTGGGGCATAACCGACGAGGCAAGCCGGCGGATGCTGGTAGGCATCGGCAACAAGCCCGGCGCCCTCGGCCAGGTCGACAAGACACTCAAGCTCGCCGGCATCATCGCCGAGGGCGGGGCAATCACCCAACGACATATCAAAGCCGCCTGGGAAAACCGGGCAATGGAGGATTGAGCATGGCAAAGATGTCACTCCAGCTTTCGGACGGCCTGGACGAATTGCGCGGTCGTTTCGAGGGCTACGCGAAGGGGCAAGTTCTCAGCTCGGCGGATGCCCGTATCTACGTGAAGATCCTGCGCATTCTGCATGTCATGGCGCGCAACCTCGAAAAGGAGGTCTCGCGCGACCGCTGGAACAGCCTGGCGCGAGCCGAAAGAGACGCTTCGGAGCTGGCGATACTCGCCGAGTTGTCACGGCCCGGCACAAACGTCACGGCATTTCCAGCTATGTCTCGACCGTTTTCGGACGGGCAAGGCGGTGCGGCATGAGGCCCGAGGATGCCGGCCATCTCGCCGATGCACTTGCAAGCCTGGCTGAGCCCCTAAGTCGCGCGTTGCAGCCGATCATCGCGGCGAATGTCGAAGTCGCGACGTCTCTCGGCCGCGAGGCGACCCGCAACCTTGAAGCGGCAACCGACCAGATCGTGGCAGCTCTCGCCGACCTGGAAAAGGCGCGTTATTCGCGCGGCGAGATCCATGCCCGCAACCGCCTGATACGCGCGGCAGGAAAGCTGCGAGACATGCGCCGCGAGCAGCTCAAGCGGAGGCGCACGCCATGACGCCCAGCTGGTTGATGGAGGCGGTGGGCAGGGTCGACGTGATCGACGCCGCCGGTCGGATCATCGCTAATCCGTACCGCCATGGCCCGTCTGCGCCGACCGCGGACATCGTCGCGCTCGCATTTGCCACCGAGACGTTCTGGGCGGTCGCGGTCGAGGCCGAGGTGCTTGTGAGGGCATTGCAGCGCCCGATCACCGGCAATGACGAGCAGGACGCGGCGCGCGACGCCGCGATCCAGGAGCAATCCGACACGATCTCCAAACTGATGGCCGCGATCCGCGGCGGAAGGGACGAAACCGATGGAAACCGCAATTGACAAGCTGCCGGCCGGCGCGGTGCTGGTCGGCGACAAGGCTTACATGCCCGATGCCAAGGGCAATCTGGTGCCGATCGAGTCGATCCGCGCCGAGCACAAGCTGGAAGACGAAACCGTTCGCAAGATCATGGGCTACGCTCGCGATCTCTCGGCCCAGATCGGGCGCTTCCGGGAACATACGTTCGACGATCTGGGAGCCTACGAGGCCCTACTCGCCCAGGAGTACGGGGCGCAGAAGGGGGGCACCAAAGGCAACAAGACCTTCATGACGTTCGACGGCCTGGAGAAAGTGCAGGTTCAGGTCCAGGACTACATAGACTTCGGCCCCCAACTCCAGATCGCGAAGTCCTTGATCGACGATTGCCTGCGTGAGTGGACGGCCGAGAGCCGGACTGAGATCCGCGCGATCGTGACGCGTGCCTTCAACGTCGACAAGGAAGGCCAGATCAACCGGTCGGAAATCTTCGCATTGCTGCGCCACGACATCGAGGACGAGCGCTGGCAGAGGGCCATGCAGGCGATCCGCGATGCGATCCGCGTGGTGGGATCCAAGACCTATGTGCGTTGTTATGAGCGCCCGTCGTTCGACGCGGCCTGGGAGCCTGTCACCATTGATCTGGCGAGGGCGAAGCCATGACCCTCTGGCAAGAGAATCTCACCCGATTGATCCGGGTGATCGACGAGAAGCTCTCCAAGGTCGAACCGGTCGACACTACCGATTGTGATGCCTTCCGTCGGCGTAGAGCACAGGTCGAGGCCGTGCTTGGCGAAATGGCGACCGAGGAAGGCGCATACTACCGGCTCGGCTCTGAGAACCGGTTCCGCCTTGCCGGGCTCGCGACTACATGCACAGGCGGCGCGGAGGGCCTGCTCCGCAATTGGCAGAACGCGGCCCGCCGCAAGCTCGGAGCGGCGGCATGAGCATCAAGGATCTCGATAACGACCAGCAGCAGACAGCTCAGGCGATCTGCGATCTGCTCGAAAACTTCGAGCTGAAGGCCGGCGCCGGTATCCTCGTGTCGGCAGTGGTCGGGCTCATCGTCGCTCATTCTGCAGACGGGCACGATGCCGACGAATGGGCGGATGCCATCGGTTCCGCAATTCCCAGGACAGTGAAGGCGTACCACCGGGGCGAGATCGAGCTTGTCGGCGAAAGGCGGCTGTCATGAGCAGCAAACCCACGCTTGGCCATCCCACCCGGACGGCCGCCGTCATGGCTCTCCTGTCAGAGGGCAAGACGCCGCCGGCGCCGAAGCCGAAGCCCGCAAAGCCGGCAAAGACCCGCGCGATCGGCCAACAGGTGCCGTTGCGCTTACCCTACTATGGCGGAGGTTCGGATCGTGGCTGACTTCTTTTCAAAATTGCCAGTCAAGGGCGAGATCTGGGAGCACACCAAGACCGGCGGGCAATATGTGATTGAAGGCAGCACCTTCAATGTCATCACAGAGCAGGCGGACGTCATCTATCTCCCGCTCTATCCGTGCGAATGGCCCAGGTTCAACCGGCAGATCGCGGGCTGCCCGAAAGCGTGGATGACACCCAACGAGGACGGAACGCCCCGGTTCCGGCGGGTGAAGAGGTCCGCAACATGAGCGCCCATGCTGCAATCCACACTGGGCTCCGCCAGCTCGGCCTTGACCAGGACGCTGCGCGCGATCTGTATGCCCGCGTCACCGGCAAGCGCTCGCTGCGCGAAATGTCCGACGTCGAGCAGCAGCGCGTCGTCGAGGAGCTGCGCCGGCAGGGGTTCGCGAAGTCTTCGAGCGGCTCTCGAAAGCGCCTCGAAGGGCGGTTTGCGCCGAAGCTTCAGGCGCTGTGGATCTCGGCCTGGAACCTCGGCCTGATCCACAATCGCGATGACCACGCCCTGGTCGCGTTTGTCAAACGCCAGACCGGCGTCGACCATGTCCGTTTCCTTCGTTATCCGGAGGACGCCGCGGCGGCGATCGAGGCACTCAAGGGCTGGATGGCGCGTGAGGCCGGCGTCGACTGGCAAGCCGACCGCTTCTTGCCCGACTGGACGCAAACGCCGGGCTACAGGATCGCCGCAGCGCAGATGCGCATCCTCAAGGCGCGCGATCCGAAATTCTCCGGCTTCACCGGCCTTCAGCAGTGGCTCGTCCAGGAGCGGGGCCAGCAGGCCCATGCCGTCACCGACTGGGCATCGATCCTCAATGAGCTGGGCCGGGCCGTCCGGAAGGTGCGCTGATGGTAGTGCTACTTCGTAAAGCCGTAGGACTTCGCCACGCGCGTAATCTGGGTGCAGTGCGCGGTCTTCGCGGACGCGGTCATCTTGTCGTTCATGTACCTCGATCCTGTCACCTGGATATTGAGGCTGCTGGCGAAGCCCATATCGTCAGCGGGCACCTTCGCCTCGACAAAAGCCGCGATGGCCGCCTGATCGTAGGTGAGGCCGCAAAAATCCTCCGATGCAATGACGGTGCTGAGGTCATTAATGACCTCCATCATCTCCAGGTCGGTGGCGCTTGCACTGCTGGCCGTGCCAACGGCGAGCATGCCCAAGAAGACAACGTCTCTCATCCTGATTTCCCCGTGCAGTCGAATAGCCCGGCAGTCTACTATCACGCCCGGAGCGTCGCATGAAGCGGCGCGCCGGACGTCTCAATCTTAACCTTGACGAGCTGGGGCTGCTCGCCGTGCGCGCGTTGTCCGACAAACCGTCTCGCCTAGTCACCGGCCCGTGGCGGCTCACCCGGCATTCCTCCGTCTTCCGGCGCCGCGACGGCACGCTGACGCTCGTGCTGGTCTGGCACGCGGCTTGCGGCGCCACGCTGACGCAGACGATCCGGGGTGTGCGCCCATGAGCGAGGAGCGTGAGGAGCGCCTTTCCACCGAGCTGCTGCGGCTGCTCGGCGAAGACGCCTACTTGCGCCTGGCCGAAGCCTATGGCGGCATCCGCCTCTTTGTTCCGCAGGCCGGCGACACGCAGCTCGCCGAGGCGATCGGCACGGCGGCCGCCAGGGTACTGACCAGCCGATACGGCCGCAGCTATCTGCGCGTCCCCCTTGCCCGAGCGGCTCGGGCGCGTCAGTATCGTAGTCACGGCATGTCAAACGCCCAGATCGCGCGCAAGCTCGGCATCGCCGAAAGCAGCGTCGACAAGCTGTTTGCGCGCATGCCCGACAAGCCCAAAAAGGGCAGCGCGGACCCGCGCCAACTCAAACTCTTCGGATAGTCAGTCGGTCTATGCCCGCCATGGCGGGCATGACCGAATTCGCGCGACGCGCCCATGGTGGCGGCTCGAAGGCCGGAGGCTGTCTCCGGCCCTGTGCACACCAAGGGCCCACCTCATGCGGCAGAATTTCGAGCGTGCGCTAGCCTTCACGCTGTCTTTCGAGGGCGGATATGTGAACCACCCGAAGGACCCCGGCGGCGCGACCAACAAGGGCATCACCCTCAACACCTATCGTCGGCACAAACCCGGCGCATCCGTCGCCGATCTCAAGGCGATACCGCAGGCGACGGTCGAGCGGATCTATCTCGTCGACTATTGGACGCCAGCGAAGTGCGACGGGCTTGCCCCCGGCGTCGACGGCGCGGTGTTTGATTATGCGGTCAATTCGGGGGCGTCTGCCGCCCGAAAAAGCCTGCTGGCTGTCGTGGGTGGGTCCGATGTCGAGACGATCCGGCGGCTCTGCGCGCGGCGTCTGTCGATCTACCAGACGTTCAAACACTGGCGGACGTTTGGGAAGGGCTGGACGCGCCGCGTCGTTACAGGCGAGGCGCTCTGGACCAAATGGGCGCTTGCCGCAAAGTCGGACAACCAGATGAGTCTCGCGTTGCGCTTGACCGGGCTGGCAATGGAGGCCGAGGCGAAGGCCGATGCCCAGAACGCCAATGCTGGCCGCATCGGCGCCACCGGAGGCGTCGGCGGCACAGTATTCGCTACCACCTCGCCAACGTTCGCGCCGGACTGGATCGACCAACTGACAGCCTGGGCCCTCGGCGGCGGTACACTGACCTCGGCGCTGGTCATGGCGGCCTATTTCCTGTGGCACGCCCATGTCAGCCGGGAGCGCGCCGACGTCTTCCACAGCGTCGCTCGCCGCCAGGAGGACGCAGCGTGAACAAGGAACTCGTTTTCAAGACCGTAGTCTTGCCAGCCCTGCGCCACGGCCTCCAGGTCGTCGCCGGTTATCTGGTCGCCCAGGGACAGCTTGACGTCGCGAATGCCGAGACGTTGACCGGTGGCGTGCTCGCCATCGCGACAGTCGCCTGGTGGTGGCTCACGAGGCCGAAGTCGGCCGCATGAAACTCGGGAATTTTGCATTCGAGCTGGCGGACCTGCGCGCCGAGCAGGAGCGCCAGGCCGGCATAGATCGGGCCAGCAAGGCGGTGCGCGAGGTCGGCGCGATCGACTGCGTCCGATGCGGCGACCCCATCGACAAGGAACGGCGCCAGGCCATGCCATCGGCCAGGCGCTGCATTGATTGCCAGCTCGGTGTCGAGCGTGACCAGTGGAGACACGCCTGATGCCGGCCGAAATCAAAGACTGGTTGAACATCGTCACCCTGGTCATCGCGATCGGCTCCGCCGTCTATGCCTGGCTGACATCGGGCGCAAAGAAGACGGCGGCGGCGCTCGACTCGCACAAGACCGAAACGAACAAGCAACTCGCCGAGTTGGTGAAGCTGATGTCGGATCAGGAGCGCCGCATCCAATCGCTCGAAAACGACATGCGCCATCTTCCTGATCGTGAACATGCACACCGCATGGAGCTGGCGATCGAAAAGCTGACCGGCGTCACCAAGACGCTGGAATCGCAATTGAGCGGCCGCATGGACGCCCTGGACGAACGTCTGAAGCCTGTGGCGGGGATCGCAGACCGCCTGCAGGAATTCCTACTGGAGCAGGCACGGAAATGAGCATGGACCGCATCATTCGCGAAGACGCGCGGCTGATCATCCTCAAGGCCCTGGCCGAGGAGCCCGACGAAACGCTGAACTCGGGCATGCTGGAGCAAGCCCTGACAGCCTTTGGCGGCATTAGCCGGCCACGCGCGTGGGTGCATGGCGAGCTGGACTATCTCCGGGAGATGGGCGCGGTGACGCTCATCGACGCCGGCACGGTTAAGATCGCGCGGCTCACTGATCTCGGCAAGCGGCATGTCGATCGGCAGGTTTCGATTGAGGGCGTAAAGCGGCCGTCCCGGCGGGAGGCCTGACCATGGCTAGGAAGGGCCGCGGCCAGCTCTCCGCGATCGAGCGCCTGCCGGAAGAATGTTCGCCCGTCATCGCCTGGGCGGCCGACGAGCTGCGCAAGCGCGAGAAGACCCAGACGGAGATTTACGAGGAATTCCACCATCAGCTCGCCGAGCTGCTGAAGGAACATCGCGGCGAGCTGGATTTCACGATCCCATCGTTCTCGGCCTTCAACCGCTATTCGCTGAAGCTCGCCACCTTGACGCGGCGCATGGAGGATACGCGGGCGATTGCCGCCACAATCGCCGAGCGCTTCGATGCCGAGGCCTCGGACGATCTCACCCTGATCGCGGCCGAGGCGATCAAGACGCTGGTCTTCGAGGTGCTGACCGATGCAGGCGAAAGCGGTGTCGATCCCAAGGGTGCGATGGCACTGGCGAATGCCCTGCGATCGGCCGTCCAGGCGCAGAATATTTCGACGGCCCGCCGCCTGAAGGTCGAAAAGGAATTCGCCGAAAAGGTCGATGAGACGGTCGCAAAGGTGGCCAAGGTCGCCGGCCTGTCCGCCGATCGCGCGGCCGAGATCCGCAAGCAGGTGCTGGGCCTGCGAACATGACCGTCACCGAAGCCCGAAACTTTGTCTCGAGACAGGACGCGGCCCAGCCCGTCCTGTCCCGCGATCCGGACAAGTTGCCGGCCGAGTTGTTGCGCGGTTCGGAACTGCCGGAGGACCATGATCCGCTCGCGGACGGCATCCTGATGCTGCATCAAAAACAGTGGTTGGAAGATCACTCCGACCTGAAGATCGCGGAAAAGGGCCGGCGCACCGGGATTACCTATGCCGAGGCACTGGGCGATACGATTATCGCCGCATCTGCCCGCGGCGAAGGCGGGGACAATGTCTTTTACATTGGCGACACCAAGGACAAGGGTCGCGAGTTCATCGGCTATGTCGCTCACTTCGCCAAGGTGGTCGCCAAGGAACTGACTGAGGTCGAGGAGTTCCTGTTCGAGGACGAGCAGCCGGACGGCTCGACCAAGTTCATTTCGGCCTATCGCGTGCGTTTCGCCTCGGGGTACAGGGTCGAGGCCCTGTCGTCGAACCCTGCCAACATCCGCGGCCTGCAGGGTATCACCGTGATCGACGAGGCCGCGTACCATCGCGACGTTCGCGCTGTGATCGACGCCGTCAACGCGCTGCTGATCTGGGGCGGCAAGGTCCGCGTTATCTCGACACACAACGGCGTGCTCAATCCGTTCAACGAGCTGATCCGCGAGGCTAGGGCCGGAAAGAACCCGTTCAAGATCCATCACATTCCGTTTCAGGCGGCGGTCGACAATGGGCTCTATCGCAGCGTCTGCCTCATTCGCGGCTGGGAGTATAGCGAGGAGGCCCAGGCCAAATGGGAGGCGCTGATCCGCGGCTCCTATGGTGCGCGCGACGCCGCGATGAAACAGGAGCTGGATGCGATTCCTGCCGATGCCCAGGGCGCGGCGCTCACCCGCACCATCATTGAGCGCGTCAAGGATGACACCGTGCCCGTCGTCCGTTGGCAGCTCGGCGATGAGTTCAAGGGGCTTTCGAAGGACATTCGAGAGGCGGTCGCCCGCGACTTCTGCCGCCAGAAACTTTTGCCGATCCTTGATCGGCTTGACCCGAAACGCCCCCACGTGTTCGGCATGGACTTCGCCCGATCGGGCGACGCCTCGGCGCTGCTCGTCTACGAGATCGGCCAGGACACCGTCCGCCGCTGCCGCCTCGTCCTGGAGCTGCGCAACGTGCCCTATGAGACACAGCGCGACGTGGTGTTTTACGTCGGTGACGGCTTGCCGCGGCGCGAGGGCGGGGCGTTCGATGCGACGGGTAACGGCGGCTATTTGGCGGAAGTCTCTGCCCAGCGCTGGGGCGGCAACATCGTCGAGGTGAAGCTGTCGCTCGAATGGTACCGCGACAATTCACTAGCCTATGTCGAGGCGATCGGCGACCAGACCGTGACGGTCGCGGCCGACGAGGATGTCATCCGCGACCACCAGGCGCTGCAGTATGTCGACGGCGTCATCAAGGTGCCCGACGATCACCGGCACAAGGGTGAGGACGGCCTCGACCGACATGGCGACACGGCGATCGCCGGCATCCTCGCGTGGTTCGCCTCGCGCCAAATCACGATCTCCTACGGCTACGAGACCAGCCGGCCGAGCGCCGGAGATCCCGCCCGGCGCAACCGCGACCGGCGCGAGCGGTCGATCAATCCAACCCTGCGAGGATCGCTCTGATGGCGCAACTGCTCGACCAGTATGGCAACCCGATCCAGCGCAAGGCGGTGGAGACGATGCGCGCCGGGCCGACGACGATCGGCGTGCGCCAGGTGATCTCGGGCCATCCGGCCGAGGGCCTGACACCGACTCGGCTCTCGCGGATCCACCGCCAGGCGGCGGAGGGCGAGCCACTCGCTTATCTGGAGCTGGCCGAGGATATCGAGGAACGCGACCTCCACTATGCTGGCGTCATGGCGACCCGAAAGCGATCGGTCGCGCAACTGCCGATCACGGTCGTGGCGGCGTCTGACGCGGCGGATCACAAGAAGCACGCCGATTTCATCCAGTCCTGGATCAATGACGGCGTCCTGCAGGCGGCGCTCTTCGACATGCTGGACGCGGTCGGCAAGGGCTTTTCCGTGCTCGAAAACGACTGGCGATATCACATGGGGCATCTGTGCCCGCGCGAGTTCGTCTTTCGCCCACAGCGGTGGTTTACTTTTGACCGGACGGATGGCGAAACCGTGCTGCTGCGCGAGGCGGTCGGGGACGTGCCTCTGGAGCCGCACAAATTTGTCGTCCACCGCCACAAGTCCAAGTCGGGCCTGACGATCCGTTCGGGCCTCGCTCGCCTGGCGTCCTGGGCGTGGATGTACAAGTCGTACACGCTCAAGGACTGGGCGATCTTCGTCCAGAACTTCGGCATGCCTATTCGCGTCGGCAAGTACGGTCGCAACGCGAGCGAGGAAGAAAAGGATGTGCTCTGGCGCGCGGTGGCCGACATTGCAGGAGACTGCGCGGCGATCGTTCCCGCCGACATGCTAATCGAATTTCATGAGATCGCCTCGAAGGGCGGAACGACGGACATGTATGAGCGCCGTGCCGACTGGATGGACCGGCAGGTGTCCAAGGCGGTGCTGGGGCAGACGACGACGACAGACGCGGTGTCGGGCGGCCATGCCGTCTCCAGGGAGCATCGGCTCGTCCAGGAGGATATCGAGCGGTCCGACGCGATCGCGGCGTCCAGTACGGTCAATGCGCAGATCATCCCCAACATGATCGCGTTCAATTTCGGGCCGCAGGATCACTATCCACGGGTGCGCATCGGGCGGCCCGACGAAGTGCCCCTTGGCGAATTCGCGGAGGCGTTCGCGAAGCTGGCGCCGGCCGGGCTGACGGCCGAGGCCAGCTATCTGCGCGAGCGTATGGGCATTCCGACGCCGCGGGCCGGCGCCGAGCTGGTGGGCGGGCGGGCCGCTGCGCCGACTTTGCCCGGCTCGGCCGAGCAGCTCCAAAGCGCCAACGCCGTCCAGCAGCTCCTGCGCTCCAGGCACAATCGCGAACAGACGGAGGAGATCGTCGACCGGGTCCGGCTGCGCCTGGAGCAGGACGCCGCGGGCGCGCTCGCCGGACTGGCGGGCGAGATCCGCGAGGTGCTGGAGACATCGCGGGATCTCACCGAGGCGGCCGACCGCCTGGCGCGGATGTCGCTGTCGGCCGACGCGCTGTCGGACGCCATGGCGCGCGGCATGGCGCTTGCGCATCTTGCCGGGCAGGCCGCGCTGATCGACGATCTTTCGGGCCGCAAATGATGCCCAGCCGACTGGCCTGCCTCGTGCCTCATTGCCGCCGGACGACCAAGGCGGACAATCCTGTCATCGCCTGGCCGGACACCGGCTGGATTTGCGGTGGCCACTGGCGGCTTGTTCCTCCTCGGGCGAAGGCGGTCAAACGCCGAGCGCGGAGGGCGCTCGGCGCCAACCCGTCAGACATGGCCGCCCTCGCCAGGTTTCTCCGGATATCGGCGCGTTGCACTCGACACTCAATAGAGGGCGCGGCCGGGATATGAAGAGGGCTCCAGGAAGCCGCCGCAGGGGCGCCTGCAGGCCTTCGGATGGGGCGATGCTCGCGCCGGAGGGCAAACGGCCGCCTGCGGGCTTTTATTCCGCCTCGAATTCGATCCCTGATCGGGCTCGTCGATGACATCCACGGTGTCGGCGCTCGACCTGCCGTTTGACGAGGCGATCCGGTTTTTCCGGGACAAGGCGAGCGTCACGACGCAGACTTGGACGGATGTCTATGCCGCGGCCCATTCCCGCGCCTTCATGGTGGCCGGTGCCGCGACGGACGCTCTCGTCGCGGACTTTCGCCGCGAGATCGAAAAAGCCCTGGAGACGGGCAACTCCATCGCCGAATTCCGGGCGACCTTCGACGACATCGTGCTGCGCCACGGCTGGGAGCATACCGGCTCGCGCAACTGGCGATCGCGCATCATTTTCGACACCAATCTGCGGACGGCTTACGCCGCCGGCCGCTATGCGCAGCTCACCCAGCCCGACACGCTGGAGGCCTTTCCGTACTGGCAATACAACCATTCCGGCGCGATCCATCCGCGAAAGGAACATCTCGCCTGGGACGGGCTCACCCTGCCGGCGGCGGACGGTTTCTGGCGTACCAACTATCCGCCCAATGGCTGGCATTGCGGCTGCTTCGTCATTGCGGTGTCCGGCCGCGATCTTCGGCGCCAGGGCAAGAGCGGGCCCGACGAGGCTCCGGATCTCGTGTTCCGGGCGGAGGAGGTCGGCGGCCGCAAGGTGATGGTGCCGTTTGGTGTCGACCCCGGCTTTGAATACAACCCGGGGCAGGCCTGGTTGTCTCGCACCATGCCGGGATCCCAGACCGTCGCGGCGGCGCCCGGTATGATCAATCGCTTTGTCGAGAGCGCCTTTGCCGGGAAAATGCCTGATAAGAGCTATGTTCCGATCGCGTTGGCGCCGAAGGGCGTCGCCGATGCGTTCGGTCTGCCGGCAGGAACTGAGATCCGGCTGTCGGCCGAGACGATCCGCGGCCATGCCCATCATCCGGAGGCGACGGCCGAGGTCTATTCGACGCTGATGGAAATGGCGGCCGAGGCCGGCGATTTCTACCGGGTCGGCGGGCGCGTCAATATGCTGATCGAGCATGACGGCCGGCACTGGCTCGCAGGGCTGAAGCGCACCGCCAAAGACGAGATCTACGTCAATACGCTCTATGCGCCACGCAAGAGTCGCATCGCCAAGATCAAGGCGGAGGGTGATTTGGTGCGGGAGGGGAGCAAGCGCACCGGGGGGCCGTAAGTCATCCCCGCGGCACAGGGCCGGTGATACGATGGCTCGGCGCGCTGAGCGGAATATAGGACTGGTCGGGGTTTGAGGCAAGCATGAGCGGCGTATCGATCGACGTCCAGATTATCGATCACGATGTCGGCCAGGGTTTCACCCGGCTGATCGGCCTGATGGACAACACCACGCCGGTCATGTCGGCGATCGGTACCGGCCTGGTGTCTTCAACGCATCGGCGGTTTGTCTCCCAGGTCGGGCCTGATGGCGCCGCGTGGGCGAAACTGCTGCCGGCCTATGCGGCGATCAAACGCAACCGCCGGATCCTCACCGAGAGCGGCCGGCTGCGTGACAGCATCAACAGCCAGGCCAGCAACGACCAGGTGCGCGTCGGCACCAATGTCATCTATGGCGCCATCCAGCAGCTCGGCGGCACGATCGAGCCCAAGAGCGCATCGCATCTGGTCTTTCGCCTGGCCTCTGGTGTCGCGCTTGCAAAGTCTGTTACGCTGCCGGCACGACCCTATCTGGGAATCTCCGACGACGACGAGGAGATGATCGCCGATACGGTCTTCCGCTTCGTGCGGCGATATCTGGGCTAGACGCAGGTTCATGCCCGCCATGGCGGGCATGATAAGCATCGGGCGAACGGGCCATCTTGGCCCCGATGAAAACCGCCCTCAACTCCACAGCTCTCCGCCTCGCCACTGACGGCACCGCGCCGGAGTGGGTGCATGTCCTGCCGTCAGGATCCTTTTCGGGGGTCGACGGCCGCGGACCCTACACGATCGACGATGCTCAGGAGCTGATCCGCCAGTCGGTCGAGCCCGGCCGCAAGCTTCCGATCGACGTCAATCACGCCATCGACCTGCAGGGCAAGGACGGCAAGCCGTCGCCGGCCCGCGGCTGGATCGTCGCGCTGGAGGCTCGGGCGGATGGGATCTGGGGCCGTGTCGAGTGGACCGACGAGGGCGCGCGCGAGGTCGGCGGCCGTGACTACGGCTATCTGTCGCCGGTGTTCCTCCACACCAAGGGCAGGCCGCACCGCGTCACCCAGCTCCTGCGCGTGTCGTTGACCAACGACCCAAACCTGAAGCTCACAGCACTGCACTCCAGAAAGGAAACTGACATGGAAGAAGAACTCCGGTCGGCGCTCGGCTTGCCCGAGAACGCCGACCAGGCGGCGATCCTCGCTGCCGTCACGGCGTCGTTGAGCGCGTCTACGGCCGCGGTCGCCACGATGGCGCGCGTCGCAAAAGCGGCTGGGCTGGCCGAAAGCGCGACCGCCGACCAGGTCGTCACCGCGCTGCAGTCGCGCGGCTCGGCTGCCGACACCGAGGTGGCCGAGCTGCGCGACCAGGTCAAGCAGCTCAACACCCAGCTCACCACGGTCGTGACCGAGGCGGCGAAGAAAGCTGCCGTCAGCGTCGTCGACAAGGCGATCGAGGAAGGCAAGGTCGTTCCAGCACTCCGCGACCGCTTCATTGCCAGGCACATGCGGGAGCCGGAGGAAGTCGAGGCCGAGATCAAGCTGATGCCTTCGCTTCATGCGGGCGGTCTCGGCAAGCGCCGCGTCTTGCCCGTCGAGGGCGACGCCTCGCTCAGCGACGGGGACGCCGAGGTCTGCCAGCTGATGGGTCTCGATCCCAAGGCCTTCGCCAAAACCTCTGCCGCCATGAAGGAGGTGCTCTGATGGTTGCGCTCACCAGTAACAGGGCAACCAAGGAGCGCTCCGGCGATGTGCGAGAGCTGCCGATGAAAGGCGCCACCAAGCTCTATGCCGGAGCCATGTCGGCCGTCGACGCAAATGGCCTGGTGGTGCCGATGTCGACCGCCACCACGCTTCGGGGCATCGGGCGCGCCGAGAAACTGGCCGACAATTCGGCCGGTGCCAATGGCGACATCAAGGCGCGTGTCCGAGCCGGCGTCTTCCAGTTCGCCAACTCGGCCGCGGCCGACCAGATCACGGCGGCCGACATCGGGACCGACTGCTACGGCGTCGATGACCAGACGGTCGCCAAGACCAATGGCGGCAACACCCGCTCGGTCGCCGGCAAGGTGTTCGACGTGGACGCCCAGGGCGTCTGGGTCAAGTTTTCCTAGGAGCCCTCAATGGATCTCAATCAAGGCAATCTCCGCTCGCTTTATGTCGGCTACTCGACGGCATTTCAGGGCGGCTTCTCCGGCGTGTCGCCCATGTATGAGCGCGTCGCCACGGTCGTGAATTCGACGACGGCCGAGAACGAATATGGCTGGCTCGGCCAGATGCCGCGCTTCCGCGAATGGATCGGCGACCGTCATGTCAACTCGCTGAAGACCCACGGCTACTCGATCAAGAACAAGCCGTTCGAACAGACGGTGGGCGTGGATCGCGACGCCATCGAAGACGACAACATCGGGGTCTACACGCCACTGTTCTCGGAACTCGGCCGATCGGCCGCGAGCTTCCCCGACGAGCTGGTCTTTCCGTTCCTGAAAGCCGGCTTCGCCACGACCTGCTACGACGGCCAGTATTTCTTCGACACCGATCACCCGGTGATCGCCGAGGACGGCTCGACGGTGTCTGTCTCGAATTCAGGCGGCGGGGCCGGAACGCCCTGGTTCCTGCTCGATACCAGTCGCGCCCTGAAGCCCGTGATCTACCAGAGCCGGAAGAGGTTCGACCGCCTGGTACGGAAGGACCAGGACACCGACGAGAACGTCTTCAACCGCAAGGAGTTCGTCTACGGCACTGACGGCCGCTGCAATGTCGGCTTCGGCTTCTGGCAGATGGGCTACGGCTCCAAGCAGACGCTGGATGCTGCCGCCTATGAGGCGGGGCGTGCGGCCATGGGCGGCTTCAAGGGTGATGGCGGCCGGCCGCTCGGCATCGTTCCCAACCTGCTTGTCGTGCCGCCCTCCCTGGAAGGGGCCGGCAAGAGGATCCTGCAATCGCAGCTCGTCAACGGCGGCGAGAGCAATCCCTGGGCGGGCACGGCCGAGCTGCTCGTGGTGCCGTGGCTCGCCTGACGCTTCCCGTAGAAACCCACCCGCTTCGCGGCGGGCGGGTTTTTCAGGGCTCGAAAGCCCTTTCCGCAAGACCCGAAGAAAGGACCGACTATGGCCAAGGCCACTGGAAAGCTTTCCACGAATACCCCGAGCGATGACCAGGGCGGGGCTGGCGATATGGCCGGCCCCGCAGCGGTCAGCTTCCTCGAGGAGGCATCGAGAACTGCCAAGGAAGATCTTCGCGATCGCTATCCGCTGCTCGCGTCTGCGTTCGAGCGACTGTCAAAGACGGTATCTTCCGACTTCGACGGTAGGTTCGTGATCCGGATCTCGGCGAAGAAGGACGGCTTCCGCCGCGGTGGCATCGAGCATTCCTCAACACAGGATCACGACGCCGACAAGTTCACGGCCGACCAGGTCGAGGCGATCCTTGGCGAGCCGCTGCTCCACGTCGAGCTGGTGGCGGTGAGCTGATGGCGACCGGCCGGCTCCTCCTGCAGTCGAGTGAGGCGATCGCCTCACTCGGCGTGGTCAACGATATGGAGGCGCACGTGTTGCGGCTCCTCGACGAGATCGCTACCGACCATTGGGTGCGGGTGGATCCGCGTTCGCTCGCTGTCGGGCGGACGTCGATCGAGCAGGGCTTCATGGCGATCGGCCGGGCTGTCCGGAAGGCGATCGGCGCTGAACTCGAAACCGCCTGGGTGGTTGAGCGAAGCGACAACGACGATCCCGTCTATTTCGCGCCGGCCATGCACGGCGCCCAGTGGACTGACGTCCCTGACCAGGCGTTGCGCTTCGCTCGCCGGGAGGACGCCGTTTCCATGGCCGCGGCCCTGGCGATCGAATGCCGCGCCGTCGAGTGTTCCTGGGGAACGCCGTGACTTACGCTACGATCACCAACATGGTGGAACGTTTCGGCGAAACGGAGATCATCCGGTTGTCGCAGCCGGAGGACCGCACCGCCGAGACGATCTTTGACGCTAAGGTCGAGGTCGCCCTGGCGGACAGCTCGGGGCTGATCGACGACTATCTGCGCGGACGCTACCACACGCCGGTCGCGGTGCCGCCGGAATCGATCGTGCGGGCCACTTGTGTGTTGGCCCGCTACGACCTGGCCAAGGGCGAGCGCACCGAGCCCACGGAACAGATGCGCCTCGATCGCAAGGAAGTGATCGACTGGCTCGAAGGCATCGCCGCCGGCCGGATCAACATCGACGCGCCGCCGGCCGGCCAGCCCGGCGCCGGGCACGGCGCGCGGATCCGCGACCGCCCGAGTGCCTTCAACAACGGCTCGCTGAGGGACTGGTGATGGACCTGTCCCTTGCCCCGATCCGTCTCGCCGAGCCCGCGGTCGTCGCGCGGCTACGGATGGCTTTTCCCGAGCGTGATTTCCAGATCCAGCGCGTGCCGCCGGTCCTGACGGTCAAGGAGTTCGAGCGTGTGACCCGGCTTACGCCTTTCATAGGCTTGGCCTGGCTCGGCATCCGGCCCGATACAGCATCCGGCCGGCAGCTCGCCGCCACCATGCGCTGGCGCCTGGTCATGGTCGTCAAGGTATCCAGCTCGGCCGATGCGCGGTTCAAGGGCGACAAGCGCGATATCGGCATCGACGCCATGATCGACGTCGCGTCCGCGTTGCTGCAGGGCACGACGATCGACGGTGTCGGTGCAACCGCGGTGACGGGCGCCGAGGCCGTCTATGCCGATGGCTGGGCCGACGACGCGACCGTGGTCGCCCAGGTGGATTTCGAGATCCGCTATCAGTTCGCGCCTCCGGCCCTGAAGCTGGTCACGCCCGACGACTTCATGGCGCTGGGCGTCTCCTGGCTGAACGCCGACAGCACCGATCCCGAGAATGGGCCCGAGACGCCGCAGACAGTGCTGCCGGGCGGCCCGAACCCACCGAACCCGTAGGAAGGACCCATGCGGAAAATACTGAAACTCGCCGAGGGGCGGACGGTGCCGATGGAGGACGGGCGCGACTGGCCCGCCCAGGGCGCCACTGTCGATGTCACCCTCTACATCCGCCGACGCCTCCGCGACGGCGACCTGGTCGAGGTGCCCGATGTGAGTACGACCGAGGATCCGCCGCGGGTCGAGGATCCACCGCTGCCCGCGGTTGAGGGCGAAACCGTAACAGTCCGCAAGGGCGGAAAGGCCGGAGGCAAGCATGGCTGAACCTATGATCTTCGACGAGATCCCGTACGACTGGCTGGAGCCGGGTACCTATCTCGAAGTCAAACCCAATTACCGGTCCATGGGCGTGTTGCCCTATCCGGTTTCAAACCTGATCATCGGCCAGAAGCTCGCGGCCGGCACGCTGGTTCCCGGCCAGTTCGTCGAGATCGTCCGGCCGGAACAGGCAATCGCTTTGTTCGGCCTGGGCTCGATCGGCGCCGAGCAGGTGGCCGCGTTCCGGGTTGCGAACAAGACACAGCCTCTCTTTGTCACGGCGCTCGCCGATGCCGCAGGCGCGGTCAAGGCAACCGGTACCATCACCTTTACCGGCGCCATCAGCGCGGCTCTGGTGCTGCGCTTCAAGATCGCCGGCAAACAGGTGCGTTTCACGGCACAGGCCGCGGCGACCGTCACCGAGTTGGCGACGGCCCTGAAGGACGCGATCAACGCCGAAACCTCTCTGCCGGTAACGGCTACGTCGGCCCTCGGCGTGGTGACAGTGACCTGCCGGCATGGGGGTGAGGTCGGCAACGATATCGACCTTCGCGTCGACACCAGGGCGCAGCCGCTGCCTTCCGGCCTCAATGCGGCGATCGCCCCGATGTCGGGCGGTACCGGCAATCCGGATCTCCAGGATGCGCTCGATGCGGTGGCCAACACCTGGCACACCGCCGTCACCCATCCCTGGTCGGACGCGACGAACATGGGATTGTTCGCGACCTGGCTGGCCGCGCGCTTCAAGGCGATGGCCAAGCGCGACGCCCATGGCTATGTAGCCAAGCGCGGCACCTTCGCCCAGCTCGGCACCTTCGGCGATCTGACAAACTCGCCGTTCCTGACACCGGCCGGCCTCAATGCCTCGCCAACCAGCTCGTGGGTGTTGTCGGCCGCGTTGATGGGTCTTTGCTCATTCCATCTCGCGAATGACCCGGCGCGTCAGCTCCGTTCCCTGGTGGTGCCTGGCGTCGAGGCGCCGGACGCGCCCGACCAGATGATCGAGACCGAAAACGACCTGCTGCTCCGCAAGGGCATCTCGACCTTCGATTGCCTAGCGGACGGCAGCGTCGTGATCAGCCGCATCGTCACCAGCTACAAGGTTTCGAACCTCGCCGTTCCCGACCGTGCCTGGATGGACATAATGGTGGCCGCCACCACCAGCCGCATCCGCTACGACTGGGCCGGCTATGTCAGCCTGCTTTACCCTCGGACGAAGCTAGTCGACGACGAGAACGGCGCGGCCTTTGTCGCTCGAACGGAAGGCGACGAGGACGCCGGCAATGCAGTCGTGACGCCCCGGCGCATGCATGCGTCATGGGCGGCGCGTTGCCAGCTCTACGGTGACCGCGCCTGGATCGAGGACGTCGACCGGACCGTTAAGGAGAGCCAGTTCCAGCGCTCGCCAGACGACAAGAACCGCCTGGAAAGTCGCCAGCAAATCCGCATCGTCGGCAATTTGATGGTGTTGGCCGGCTCGCTCGAATTCCAGGTCTAAGGAGAGAGTTAGATGACCCAGACACTCGGCATCGTCGACATCGTCTGGCGCGGACGGAACATTCCCGTCGAAAAAGGCGCCAAGATCAAGGTCGGCGGAATCAAGAACAATGTCGTCCACTATGGTCGCAAAACAGCCCGTGCCCAGGAATACGAAGGCACGGAAGTCACCGCGACCACCAACCTGGAGCGCGGCCAGCGCTACGGCAATCTGTGGGATCCCGGCGAGGGTGAGCTGCAGGTGGTCTGCGACACCGGACAGACCTTCGTCATCGCCGATGCCTTCCTCACGGATCATCCCGACGTGACCGGCGGCGAGGGTGGCAAAATAGAACTCAAATGGGCAGGCTCGGCCCCGAGCGAGGTGCTGGGATGACCACCAAAAACCTCACAATCGACCTGGACGAGGACCGGGAGAACGGACTGGCTGGCGCCATCGATACCGCCGTGAACGAGGACGCCTTGCTGCCTGGTCGCGCGGTCGATGCCAATGTCGTGGACGAGGACGTCAATCCACTCGACAAGCTGCCGCCGCATGACCGCACCAACAGCGACGGATCGGTCACCTTGCCGCTGCTCTATCCGCGCGAGCTGCTGATCCGAAAGGCCGGCGTCACCCGCACCGACCGCTACACCGAGCTGACCTTCCACCGGCTTAATGGTGCTGACCAGCGGGCGATCGCCTCCTCATCGGAAGACATGATGACGGTGATCGCATTCTCGCGATCGACCCGCATCAGCCAAGCCGTCATGAATGCGCTGTTCGACAAGATGGACGGCGCCGACATCGCGGCGGCCGGCCTGGTGCTGAACAGTTTTTTCGCGACTGGCCGGAAAACTGGCAGGTGATCATTGGCGGGCTGGTCGACGGGACCGGCCTGTCGGCCAGCGAGGTCGACGCCATGACCGCCCCCGAGGCCATCTATTGGTGGAATTGCATCATGGCCTATCGCGAACACGTCTCCAGCAAAGAGGACTGACATGGCCGGCCGGTCAATGGCGCTCGACGTTCTGGTGCGGCTCCGGGATCATCTCTCGGGGCCGCTGCGTTCGCTGCGCAACAACCTTCGCCAGATCGCCGATGTCGGCCGGCGTATCGGCGTGGTCGGCGCGGCGATTTCCGCGATCTCGTTCATGGGGCCGATCAACGAGGCGGCCGCTTTCCAGCAGCAACTCCTGGATATCGCCGGCACGGCCGAGCTGACGGGAGCCAAGGCCTTCGCCTTTGTCGACCAGGTCAAGGGCCGATATGAGGCACTCGGCCTCGAAATCGGGCAGTTCTCCGATACCGTGGCCCAGGGCGCCGGCCAGATGATCGCGGCCGGCGTCGATCTGGGCGTTATCGACCGCAACATAGGTAAGATCGGCAAGGCAGCGACGGCCGCCAATACCGAGTTTTCCGACATGGCCGGCGTCGCAACGTCGCTGCTTAAGACGCTCAACGTTCCCGAGGTCGAGCTGGAGGGCACGCTCGCCGGCTTGGTCAAGGCCGGAAAGGAAGGCGCCTTCGAGTTGAAGGACATGGCGCGCTACTTCCCGCAGCTCACCGGGCAGATGGCCAAGTTCGGCATTGTCGGGCGCCAGGCTAGCGACCAGCTCGCCGCCATGCTCCAGATCGCCAAGATGGGAACGAGCGACCCCGGCCAGGCCGCGAACAATCTCAACAACTTTCTGTCCAAGGCGCTGGCGCCCGTCACGCAAAAGAACTTCAAGGAGATGGGCGTCAATATCGAAGCGGTGATGATGGATGCCGCGTCCAAGGGCATCAATCCCCTCGAAGCCATGCTTCAGAAGATCGGCGTGTTGACCGGCGTATCTGACAAGGCGATCGGCAAATATATGTCGGCCGCCAAGGCAAAGGGTTTGGAAGGCGCCGAGGCGCTCGGTTTCGTGCGCGAGCAGTTGGAAGCGATCGGCGCCGCGGGCAAGCTGGGTGAGCTGTTTGGCGATCAGCAGGTGCTGGATTTCCTGCTTCCCATGATGGCCAACGTTGAGGAGTACAAGCGGATCCGCGACCAGGTCGCCTCCGCCACCGGAGCGACGATCGACGCCGACTTCGAAACGCAGATGCAAGGGCTCAACCGGCAGATGACGATCTTCAAGGAGATCGGCACGCAAGGCATCCGCGAACTGGGGCTCGCCTTCGGCGCCTGGCTGCCGATGATCAACGGCTGGCTGATGGCGACAATGCGCTGGCTGCGCGAGCTGGACGCCTCGACGGGCGGCATGGTCAAGAAATTCGCGGTCGGGGCCGGCGGCGTGCTCCTGGTCGTCACGGCGCTGGGCGCGCTGGGGTTCGTGCTGCCGATCATCGGCGCCGGCCTGGCGGCGATCGGCGCCGTGCTCGGCGCGTTGTTCTCGCCGATCGGCGTGGTAATCGCGCTGCTCGCGGGCGGCGCGATGCTGGTCTGGCGCAACTGGGACAGGCTGCAGCCCTATTTCGCGAGCGCGTGGGAGGGCATCAAGTCCTTCGCCGTCGGCGCCTGGTCGGCTATCACCTCCGGCGCCAGCGCGGCGTGGGACTGGATCGTCGCGGGCTGGACCGCAGCACTCCCATATCTCTCGGCTGGCTGGAACGGCATCACGGCCGGAGCTGCGGGCGCCTGGTCGGCGATCACCTCCGGCGCCAGCGCGACCTGGGGCTGGATCGTCGCGGGCTGGGGTGCGGTGCTGCCATATCTTTCGGCGGGCTGGGACAGCATTACGACCGGAGCTGAAGGCGCCTGGGGGACCGTGACCGAGGGCGCCGGCACAGCCTGGCGCGCGATCCTCGCCGGATCGGGCTGGCTGCGGCCCCGCCTCGGCCGAGCCTGGGATGCGATCCGATCCGGTGCTGGCCGGGCCTGGGAGGGCATCAGGACCGGAGCCACTCGCGCCTGGGATGGATTGCGATCCGGTTGGCAGCGCGTGCAGCCGATGCTGGAGCGCGGTTGGAGCCGCATTCGAGAGGCCGGTGACCGGGCCTTGGATGCGATTGCTGAGCGCGCCCGCGGCGTATTGGCCGGCCTCGATTTCGGCAACATCGAGATCGCCGGCCTCGAAGCACTGCGGCAGGTTCTCGACGGTATTCGCTGGGCCTGGGAAGGGATCAAGGAGGTTGGCAACGGCCTGGCTCCGTCGCTGCAGGGCATGGGCGACAACCTCAAGAGCGCCTTTGGATCGTTCGGCGAGAGCATCGAAAATATCCGTCGTCTCGGCGCAGCACTCGCGGACCTCGGCGGATCGGCGCTGAGTGGCGCTGTCGATCTGATCGGCAGGCTCGCGGGTTCGCTCGGCGAACTGCTGGGCTTCGGTCGTGGCGACGGGACAGAGATCCTGCGCGGGATCGGCCGCGCGCTGGGGGCGATCGGCACCGTCGCGACAAAGGGTATCGAGATCTTCGCCAGGTCGCTCGCGACGATCACGGGCGGCCTGGCGGACTTGGCCGAGTGGGCGAATGGCGGCAAGCGGCCGGATTGGGTGGGCACGTTCCCCGAGACGGCGGCAAGTGCCATCCGGGCGATCGCCGATGGGGTCGGCAAGCTTTGGGACCTGCTGCAGACGCCGATCGCGTTGCCGACGCTTGCCTGGGACACGCTGGCCGCCGGCTTCGACAGGGTCCGCAAATTCATCGTCGAAGGACTTGCGGCTATTGAGGGCTTGATCCAGAGGATCAAATCCGCCCTCGGCGGCGGCTTCACGCTACCGGCCCTTGTCGGTGCGCCGAGCGGCGGCCCCACCATCGTGCCCGGCTCCGCTTCCGGCCCTGCCGCGGCGGGCGCGGCGATCGGCGGCATGGCCCGGCCGGCGCCGGCCAATGGCAACACGCCGCGTGCCGCGATCGGTGTGGGTGGCGCGCGGGATGTCAATGTCGGCGGGTCGGTGCGCGTCGAGGTGATCGGCCCCGGCAAGGTGACGGGCACGAAATCGGACAACGCCAAGGTGCCAGTGACAGCGCCCAGCACGGGCCGGATGGTGGGGCGCAATTGATCCTCGACAGCATTTCCCATGTCCTGCCGGGCTGTCTGCCGGCGTCGTTCCGCGGCATCGGCTTCTTCGTGCCCGACGCTTCGAGCGAGCCTGGTCGTCGCGTTGCGGAGCATCTGTTCCCCGGCACCGATCGCGCGGCCTATGACGATCATGGGCTGCTGCCCAACATCGTGACGCTGGACGGTATCCTTGTCGGAGACGACTATGTAGCCCAGGCCCGCGCCCTGGAGGCGGCTTTCGAGCGTGCGGGACCCGGCACGCTGGTGCACCCATGGCTCGGCGCCATGACGGTGATCCTGGTCGACCCGGCGGAGATCTCGTTCTCGGCAGCGGAGCTGCGCGTTGCGCGCTTCACCGCGAGCTTCACCCGGATCCGCGCCTCCGGATTCGGCGGTCTGTTCGGCGGCTTTTCGACGGCTTCGGCACTGCTCGGCGCGGTCACGTCGCTGGTATCGTCGGCCAGGGCGCTCGCCATGTCGCCGGAAACGTTGACACCGAGCCGTGCCCGGCCTCTGGCCGCGCAACGTTCGGGCCGGCTGCTACGCGATAGCTGGCTCGCCTTGCCGGCCGGCCGTGCGACGCCAGTGATCCGCGCCGCCGTGGCGGGCGCACTGCCGTCCAGCCCTGCGGCCTTCGGGCAGGCGATCGGCGCAGCCTCGGGGGCGCTGCTGGGAATGGTGTCCGAGATCGCCGGCACGCCGGCAGTATCGCCCGCGGCGGAGAGCCCGGCTTCGTTTGCCATGCCGGCGGCCGAGGCTCTCCGGCTCTTGCTGGATGCGGCCGGTCGTATGCTCGACCATTCGGCGGATGCGCCGTCCCCGACCGATCGCGCCATGCTGATCGCCGCAGCGGCCGAGCCGCTAGCCCAGGCGGCCAGGCTTTCGGCCTATATCTCGCATGAGAGCCGGCCGGATGCCATGGCCCTGCGCTCGACCCTGATCACGGCGGCGGGCGGCGTCGTCGAGGCGACGGACGCGCTCGACGCGACCCTATTCGCCGCGCCGGGCAGCGTCTTACGGCTCGACGTTGACGAGCTGCGCACGCGCATCGTCGCGGACATCAACGAGGCAATCGGCAGGTTGCCCGCGCTGACGGTGTTGGAGACGACGCGCGAGGCCGACGCCTGGCTGGTCGCCAATCACTTCTATGGCGACCGGCCCGAGACGATCGAGGCCGGCCATCGCTCCATCGTCTCGCGCAACCGTCCTCGCCATCCCGCACAACTTCCCGCCGGCCGGATCGAGGTGCTGAAATGACCCTCGCCATCACAATCGGTGGCGTGCCATTCGTCCAGTGGACCACGGCCGAGGTGTCGCGCGACCTGAAGGATTTCGCGGGCTCGTTCTCGATCACCGTGCGCGACGAGACGCGCTCGCTGGCGACCTTTGATTTCGCGACGGCCTGGGCGCCCGCGCGCATGCGCCCCGGCTTGCCGGTGCAAGTGTCTGCCGATGGCGAGCTGGTCCTGGACGGCTACATCAAGGTTGTCAGCCCTGACATCGACGAGGAGCATGCATCAGTGACGATCTCGGGCGAGGACAAGGCGGGCGATATGATCGATAGCGCGGCCGCTCCGGAGGGACCCGCCGAATTCAAAGAGGTGAAGCTGGAGGAGGCAGTCAAGCGGATCGCCGCGCCGTTCGGCCTGGCGGTGCGCACGGAGATCGACACCGGTCGGCCGTTCCCGCGCTATGCCCTCGATCTCGGCGAGGCCGCTTTCGCCGCGATCGAAAAGGGGGCGCGGCAGCGCCATGCCCTGGTGACCTCTGACGGCATCGGCGGAATCGTCATCACCCGTACCGGCGCTCGGCCAGCGCCTGCCGCCATCACCTTGCCCGGCAACGTGAAGCGGGCCAGCGCGACGTTTTCGCACCAAGGCCGTCATAGCGAGACGATCGTGCGCGGCCAGGCCGAAAAGGCCGATCGCGACCGCGACGAGCGCACCGCCAGCCTGACACCCGGCAGCGTGCCGGCAGCGCCTGGCGGCCGCCAGCCCGGCGACGGCACTGCCACCGACCGCGAGCGCCGCGGCACTGCAATGACCGGCAGGGCACGGGATCCGGAGATCACTCGGCATAGGCCCGTCGTTCACCTCGCGCGGACCCAGCCAGACGACCAGTCGGTAAAGGACGAGGCCGATTGGCGTATGCGCACCGCGCGGGCCGAGGCCGAGGAGCAAAACTATGTGATGCGCGGCCATTCGGCCAACGGGCGGGCTTGGCGCGTCAACGAGATGGCCCCGGTCGCGGATCGTTATCTCGGCGTCTTTCGAGATCTGCTGATCTCGCGAGTGACCTTTCGAGCTGGCGAAGGCGAGCCCGATGAAACCGAGCTGACTGTGACGTCGCCCGAAGCCTTCGACAAGCAACCGGTGGGTTCGCGCCGGACCAACCTGCCGGCCAGCTCGGGTGCCTCCAACTCCGCGAGCATCGGCCTGGACGGCACGGCCGAGGCATTGTGAGGGAGACATGGACAAGGAGACGGCCGACAAGATGCGCGGGATGGTGCGGCGCGCCACGCTGCGAAACATCCGGGATGACGGGCAGACCCAGCGCACCTCGGTCGAGATCGCCGAGGGCATCTGGCGTGACGATGTCGAGATCCTGCAGTCTTACGGCGTAGCCACCCATGCTCCGGAGGACGGCGCGCTCGCCCTGGTGGTCGCGGTCGGCGCCGACGAGGGCGACCTGGTCGTGCTGCCGGTCAGCAACCCAAGCCGGCGCCTCGGCGGGCTGAAATCGGGTGAGGTCGGCATCTACAACGAGCACGGCGATAAGGCCGTAATCGGGGCCGGCGGTGACATCAACATCACCTCCGCAGCAAGCGTCAACGTGACGGTTGGCGGCGTCACGTTCCGCGTTTCGGCGGACGGCGTCGAGATCACGGGCGGCCGCGTGACCCACAACGGCAAGGACATCGGCGACACCCATAAGCATACTGGCGTGACGCCCGGCGGCGGCCTGACCGGGGTGCCTGCCTGATTTCATGCCCGCCATGGCGGGCATGAGCAGCGCCGCGCGCGCGCGATAAACCGGCACCTATGTTTTTCGACCTCGCTCTTGTCTATGACCCGGCGACACGCCGCTGCGATCTCGCGATAGGCGGTGATGGCGACCTGGTCGTGGACGATACGCCGATCACTCCTGTGCTGCTGTCGATCGGCCTCGATCGGCGCGCGGCCGAGGACGATCCGCTGCCGGCGGGCCGAACCGAGTTCACCACGGACTACTACATGGAGCGGCGTGGCTGGGCGGGCGATGCGCTCGACCCCAAGGGTGAGCGCGTGGGATCGAGGCTCTGGCTGCTCGACCGTGCCAAGGAAACAGAGACGACGCGTCTGCTCGTGGCCCATTGGCTGGACGAGGCGCTGGCCTGGGCTGCAGTCGACACGGGCCGGCCGGCTGAGATCGAGGTTGCCTGGGTGCGTCCGCAGACGCTCGGCTATCGGATCTTGGTCGAGGATTACTCGCTGTCGATCGCGGGCGCGCGCTGATGCCCTGGCCGATCCCCACAGCAAAGGCCATCGCCGAGCGCATTGCCAGCACCATCGAGACGGCCGTGCAGGCCGTTAGGCCGGATATCGACCCGGTCGCCCTGTCCAGGGCTGTGCGCTCGGCGAGGGGCATGTTTGCGATCCTCGGCCGAGCCGTCGCGCCTGCTCTCCGGCAGGTGCATGACCATATCGGCTGGTGGAGCCGGCAGTATTTCGCCGATACGGCAGAGGAGGAGTTCGCCTATCGCCACGCCGATATGTGGGGCGTCGAGCACCGCGCGGCGACCTTTTCTACCGGCGCCGTGCTCGTCGAGGGTGTCGTAGGCACGGCGGTGCCGGCGGCGCTGGAGTTGGCGGGATCGGACGGACTGCTTTTCGCGATTGATGCCCCGGCTGCGATCGGGCCCGGCGGAACGGTCATCATGACGGTCACGGCGGTTTCCGCTGGGCCGGCGAGCAATCTGGAGCCCGGCATTCGGCTGCGCACCGTCGCGCCGTTTCCGTCGATCTCGCGCATAACCGTCCAGGCGCCCGGCCTGGCGGGCGGCGCGCCGGAAGAGACACCGCGTGAGCTGTCGGCCAAGACCGTGGAGCGGATCCGGCAACCGCCGCATGGCGGCGCAGGGTTCGACTATCCCGTATGGCTCCGCGAGGCGTATGACGTTCGCGCGGTCAGGGTGGTGACGGACTGGATCGGCCGCGGCTCCGTCGGCGTGATCGTAGCTATGCGGGACGGCGATTTCGGGCGTACGCCTACCCCGACCGAGCTGGACGATATGCTGAATCACCTCGGCCCCCCCGGCAGCTCGACGGGCCTGCGCCCCGTAACCGCCCATGTCGTTCTCGTGCCGGCGGAGATCATTCCCATGCCGATCTCGGTGCGGTTGCGTCCCGACACGGCCGAAACACGCGCCGCGGTCGCCGAGGCTTTCGCCCGGTATGTCGCGACGATCGGCGACGCCGAGGACGAACAGAACGACGGGCCGATCGGCGCGCTCATCGAGCCTTCGCGTATCTCCGACGCCTTGTCGGCGGCGGCGGGCGAGTATGCGCATGATCTTCCCGTGCCGGCGGCGCCATATCGCCTGGCGGCGGCGCAATATCCGACCCCCGGCGTCATCACCTGGCTGCCTCCACTATGAGCCGCACCGTCTCCACTATCCTCCAGGACCTGGTCGGTAAGCTGGCGCCGGGCTGGGTGTTGGCTAAGCGCGGCGGGATCCTGGACGCGGTGCTGGAAGCCTTCGCAGCGCCGATTGCCGACGCCGAGGCCGAAGCCGAAAGGCTCATGGACGAGATCGACCCGCGGACGGCCGTTCGGCTGTTGCCGGATTTCGAGCGGGTGCTCGGACCGGATCGTTGCGGCCGCGACCTGGCCGCCCAGACGATCGAGCAGCGCCAGCGCCTGGCGCATCAGCGATGGACGGCCCGAGGCGGCGCCAGCATCCCGTATTTCATCCAGGTCGCTGCCAATCTCGGCGTGACGATCGAAATCGAGGAATTCTGGCCGTCCAAAGCCAATGTCTTGCGCGCCGGCCAGCCGCTTGTCGCGGAGGGCGAGCAATTCACGTGGCGCATCAGGCTCGCCCTGATCAGCCAGTGGGTCTTCCGGGCCGGTCAAAACAGGGCCGGCGATCCGCTGGGTGGTTACGCCCTCAACGATGTCGAGTGTGAGTTGCGGCGTCTCAAACCCGCCCACACGCTCGTCGTCTTCGTCTACGTCTAGGAGCCTCAGAATGGATCGTGTCAACGGCACCGACTGGTTCGATATCGGAGGAGGTAAGCGCGGCTTTCGGGCCCAGAATGCCGGCCTCGGCATTCCCGGCACTGAGGTCACGGACGTGTTCCTCAACGGCGTTCAGGAAGAGCTGCTTTTCCTGATCGAGAATGCGGGGCTCGTTCCAGCCGGAGGCGACCGAAAGCAAGTCGCGGCCGGTATCCGCTCGGGCAAACTGAGCTACTTCGCTGCAGGCGGCACTGCCAATGCGATCACGATCGCGCTCGATCCTGCGCTGATCGCATACTCGGCAGGGCTGGTGCTGCGCATCAAGATCGCCACAGCCAACTCCGCAGCGGTGACGCTGAACGTCAACGGGCTTGGCGCCAAAAACGTGCTTGGAACCAACGGCGCCGCGCTGGTCGCTGGCGACCTGCTGGTGGGTGATGTCGCGACGGTCATTTACGATGGGGCCGCTTTCCGCCTTACGGCGCTTGCGCGAAGCGAGATCGCAGGTCTGATCAAAGCCCAAAAGGTGGTTTTCTGGCGCGCCTCTCAGTCCAACACGACGATCCCGCATAATGCCGGCACTCTAGTCACCGGGTTCGACGCGATCACGTCTCAGTTGGTCGACACGGCCTATGCAAGCGGAGTGTGGACGATCGGAGCCTCCGACGCCGGCAAATGGCTCATCTGGGCATTTGCGCAGGGCGGCGGCAACACGCGCGTCCAGACCACGATCATGATCAATGGCGGGGCGACATCCATTGGCGACAACGGTGCCGCCGCAAACGCGATCCTCTCGGCCTCGAATCTCAACCTCGTGGACCTGGCGGCCGGTAACACAATCCAGCTGCGGCTCTACCAATCCAACAGCGGGGCGGCATCGCAAGTGCTGTCCGGCGCCCTGATGGCAATTCGCATCGGTACGTGAGGCCAGATCATGACCAAGAAACAAGACCCCACTGCCGAACTGGCAGCGAAGAAGTCCCGACATTTCGCCCGCATGACGCCGATGGTTCTTGACGTAGAACAGGTGTCGCGCGTCATGACTGTGCTCGCTGTCGGGCCCGAAAGCGGCATCGTCTATGAGGACGGGGTACTCTATGTGCCCAGCGAGTGGCTCGAACGTTTGGCGGCAATCGACCCCAACGACGATGCATCACGGCGCCAGTTTGCGGCGGCTGAAGCCAGGCGCGAACTGCTGCGTAAGCCACTTGATACGCCGTTCGGCAGGACATGGGTGGATGCCGGCACGCGCGCGGATCTCCGTGAAACCATTGCGGCGATCGATGCCGCGGCAGTAGCGGAACCCGTGCTTTTCAAGCTCGCCGATGGTTTTCGGAAGCTGTACCGCTCGGATCTGCTCGCGCTGGGAGACGCCATATCCGCACACGTCGCGGCTGCTTTCGCTGCCGAGGCGGCCGAGGGCGGCGCGTAATGGCTCTCAGTCCAACACCCATAAGGCTTGGCATTCTTGGCCAGTCGTTCGGCGAAGCCGTTCTGCGCGACCCATTGAAATCCCAAATCATCAATGGCCTTAGGCAGCGCTTCTCACGCGTGACGATGGCCGGTTGGGCGGTCGGCGGATCGGTTTCGGACAAGAGCCATGCCGGCGGAACGACCCGCTACTGGTGGGACCTGGTCACCAACAAGCCCGGCCCGTGCATGGTCGACTGGATGACCAGGATCAACGCCCTGCCCATCACGGATCGGCCCAATCATCTGGTGGTTAATCTCGGCGAAGGCGATTCCATGTGGGCGATACCCGGTTCGGAGCAATCGGCAGAGGTCGATGTCTTCGCTCGTGCAATGAGAGCCTTGATTGCCCAGGCACGCGTGACCTGCAGCCCGACAGCACCGAACACTGTGATGGTCCTGCTCTTCATCATCGGGCGCCGCATCTATCATCTTTCCGTGCCCGGCGTACAAGCGATCCGGGAAGCGCAGTTGCGCATGATGGTCGGACCTGACGCAATCCCCAACTGTTACAATCTGGCTTCGATCTGGGATGTCGAACTGGTTGCCGACGTCACGCCAGGATCCGACGACAGCCATCCGACCGTCGCAGGTTATGCAGATTTCGGCCGCCGTTTCGTCGATCGGTTTTCTTGGGTTCGGGGCGGTCTGGGCGGGCAGATGGCATTAAGGGCGATGACCGCACGCCAGACAGCGCCGGATAGCATTCAGCTTGATCTCGTATCTGCCACTGCAAGCGAGGTGCTCACTCCCTCACTACCTTATGGGATCGGACTGCGTTCGGGTGCTGACACCTGGACCGGATCGGCTCTGCAATATGCCTGGGCGCCTGGCGCCGGTACGACCAAGCAGCGGCTGACAATCACGGCACCGAGGTCGATCACAGGCAAACCGACGGTGCTTTATCCATATGGACAGTTGAACGGGCTGGATCGATCGCGAATCGTCACGGACCAACTCGGGGAGCCAATCGAACCGTTTCTGTTCGATGTTGAGGCTCCACTGCTGACAGATGCGGATGCCGCGCTCGCGCTCGCATCGCTCGGATCTACCAGCCAGGCCCTCTACAAACTCGCGAGGAGTGCAAACCTTATCCCGCCCCTGGACAAGGGATCATAGGTGAACACGGGAGTTGATTGTTGGCGGCGCGGGGGCATACTGTCGCAACCTTGGGGGGTAGTGCAATGACGAACCATGTCAGGTTGATCCTCGTCGCTGCAGTCATTGGGGGCAGTATCGCGTTAGCAATGCCGGTGGCCTGGGATGCGATCACTGGCTATCGGTATCGCACCCACAAGACTGCCGGAATGACCGCGCTCAAATCCCAGGACCATGAAGCCGCTTATGCCGAATTCGAGGCCGCTACCCGATTGTTACCTGACAACCCCGGTGGGTTTCTCTGGCTGGGGTGGACACGAGTTCAACAACAGCGTTTCGCCGAGGGCGAGCCCCATCTACTGAGGGGGCTCGAACTCGATCCAGCGTGCCATCTTTGCGCCTTCAAGTTAGGTACGAGCCGGATGCGTCAGCACGACTTTGGGGCAGCTGCCGATTGGTACGGTAAGGCATTGGCCATGAAGCCGGATTGGCCACAAGGCCATTACTGGCACGCTCGCGCCCTGAACGCATCTGGCAGGCGTATGGCTGCGATCGAAGCGCTTACGACTGCAATTCAACAAGATCCTACTCTCAGTTTCCGACCGACTCGCTAATCCCAATACCGATTGACGAAGAGAAACATTGCCTTCCTGAAAAGCTGCGGCATTGATCCGCCCATCCCGGTGCCACTCGCAGTCACGGATGGAAAGTTCTCGCTTTGTTACTGGAATGTCGATTCGAGAATGAAAGCCGAGGGCGGAGAGATGGTCCTCGGCTGGCTGGCTCTCCAACTTCCCGGTCAATATCGAGTTTTGGTCCACCACGCCGTATGGAAAACCGCGGAGGGGGCTCTATTTGACGTCTCGCCGCCTCCCTCGCCGATGTATGGTGGGATCTCTTCTTTCATCATCGATCCATCGGTGGAGATCTCACTCGACTATCCGCCAGCAATCGAGAATCGCTATCTGCTTACTGGCGACCCGTCGCGCGAGGGTCGACTGCATATGATGATGTCGCACGCGGACGATCAGATGGTTCGCCTTAACCAACAGATTAGGGATGCTGCGCGCGAGTTGGGCTTTGAATTTGATCGGAACACTGGCTCGTACATGAGATCAGGTGAACTGCTATCTACCGCTCACCTTTCCCCGGTTTTGGCCGCCGAAAAATTCATGTGGGATGGCTTCCTAAACCTGACGTCCCAGGCACTCATGCAACAAGTGTTTGCGAGCGCATTTTCGCCAAAGCCTCTATCCGGATAGCCGACCTTTTCCTTGAACCCTCTTCGAGGTGCCTTTGAAGAGGGTTCAGGCGATTCTTCCCAGGGTGGAGTGCTGAAGAACCCGGCGTCAAAATTTGCAAAACCGCGCGGCGCGCTACAACGACTTTGTTCGTCACCCATGACCAGGAGGAGGCGCTGAGCCTCTCCGACCGGGTCGTGCTGCTCAACCAAGGCAAGGTCGAGCAGGAGGGCGAACCCGCCGTCCTCTATTCGCACCCGGCCACTGAGTTCGCGTCTAACTTCATCGGCTCCGCCAACATCCTGCCCGCAAGGATCGAGGACGGCGCCGGCGGGCCGGTCGCGCGCCTGTCGGACGGGCAGACCTTGCCGCTGGTGCGGGAAGAACGGATCCGCGGCCCCGTGCGTCTGGTCCTGCGCCAGGAGGATCTGACGATCGGCGAGGCAGGCAGGCTGGAAGCGAGCGTGCGCACCCGTGTCTATCTCGGGGCGCGGAACCGCTATGTCGTCTCGCTGGCCGGCCAGGCCGTCAGGGTTCTCGCCGGCAACGACAAGGTGTTTTCGGCGGGCGAGCCGGTCGCGCTCGACATCGATCCGTCCCGCCTCCGCGTCATTGCAGACTGAGGCGGCCGAAGACAGGCCGACCATTTCAACCACAGGTTCGATCCGGAGCAGTCCCATGAACGGGTTTGAGACACGTCTTTTCATCAACGGTGAGTTCGTGCTGGGCGAGGGGGCGGTCGAGCACGCCTACGAGCCGGCCACCGGCCGCCTGCTGGCGGATGTGCAGTCGGCATCGGCCGAGCAGATCGACGGGGCCGTCCGTGCCGCCCAACTCGCCTATCGCGGCTGGTCGCGCACCACGCCCAAGCAGCGCAGCATGGCCCTGCTGACCATCGCCGACGCCATCGAGAAGCAGGCTACGGCGCTTGCCGCGATCGAGTCCCGCAATGCCGGCAAGCCGCTACGCTATGTCATCGGCGGCGAGTTGGCCAATGTGGTCGACGTCTTCCGCTTTTATGCCTCGGCCGTGCGCAACATGCCGGCGATTGCGAGCGGCAACTATCGCTCCCCGACGGTGAGCAGCGTGACGCGGCGTGATCCGATCGGCGTCGTCGCCCAGATCGCGCCGTGGAACTATCCGCTCCTGATGGCCGCCTGGAAGATCGCGCCGGCGATCGCCGCCGGCAACACCATTGTCATCAAGCCCTCGGAGCATACTCCGCTCAGCATCCTGGCGCTGGCCCGGATCTTCGCCGATTGCCTGCCCGCCGGTGTCGTCAACATCGTCTGCGGCAACGGTCTCGATGTCGGCCAGAAGCTCATCTCCCACGACATCGTCCGCATGATCTCGCTCACCGGCGACGTGCGCACCGGCCGCGCCGTCCTTCATGCCGCGGGCGGCAACATGATCAAGCGCACCCATCTGGAGCTCGGCGGCAAGGCGCCCGTCATCGTCGCGGCCGACGCCGATCTCGACCGGCTGGTCGAGACGCTGCGCGAGGCGAGCTTCTATAATGCCGGCCAGGACTGCACTGCCGCCTGCCGCATCTTCGTCGACAAGACCATCGCCGACGACCTCACTGACCGTCTGTCGGCGATGATCCGCACGCTTACCTACGGCGCTCCCGAGCGCGACGATGTCGAATTCGGCCCCGTCGTCACGGCGCGCCAGCGCGAGCGCATCGCCGGCTTCGTCGATCGCGCCCATGACGACGGCTGCGATATCATCGTCGGCGGCAAGATCCCCGAAGGGGCCGGCTTCTATTTCGAGCCGACGCTGATCGCCGCGCCGTTCGAAGCAGAGGTCGTGCAGAAGGAGATTTTCGGCCCGGTGCTCACCATCACACCGGTCGATTCCATGGAAACCGCGCTGGAATGGGCCAACGCCTCCGAATACGGCCTCGCTTCCTCGGTGTGGTCTCGCAATGCCTCGACCGCCGCGCGGATCGCCGACGCGCTCGAATACGGCGTCACCTGGGTGAACACCCACGGCTCCATGGCGACCGAGA
>VFQN01001356.1_pt1 | contig 41321 bp, 62 predicted proteins | sample 3512371 | NCBI WGS metagenome assembly VFQN01 (sample SAMN10412370, study PRJNA504923) | tailings metagenome | isolation source: Replicate 2 from Balatoc abandoned mine | place: Philippines: Itogon, Benguet | collected 2017-08-28 | reverse complement strand
GGTACAAGGCGGAGATCATGCTGTTTGGCGGGCAAAAGGAGGCGGCGACCAAGGACTTGACGATCAAGGCTAACAAGAACGCGAACAGGCTGACGCTAGAGTACGATCCTGGGAGCGGCAACTACACGGTAGTGGGCGGCAGTTGGCAACAGGAAGTGATGGGCTCCATGAGGCTGATGGGCGATGTGGTCATCCTGCCCAACGGCAAGGTGGTGCTTCTCAATGGGGCAGAGGTGAGGGTGGGGCCCATGGGGTACAAGGGCGGCAGTGGCTTTGGCCACGGCGGGAGGAGGGGAGGGTTACGGATGCCGCCCTGCTAACGTGGCCTTACCCAGTGCTGTGCCGCAGCGCTGTGATGCTTGAGCTCTGTTCGCCACACGTCCACGTGGCACGTTCGTGTGCCCTTGCGGAGCAGGGACGCGCGTACCCCCTAGCCCCGTGCACTAGCCCGGGTTGGCCGGTGCCATGCTGCCTTCTGATTCACACAGATGCCATGTCCTAGCTCGAACGACACTCGCAGCGCGCATTTGACACCGGCACGGCCCGGTACCAACGCCCTCTTTGAATATGCAACTGCAGGAGGGGCTGGCGGGGGATTCCGCTAAAGGCGGTGAGTCTCGCGCCAACTACCCTGTGCTGTACGCCGAGATCTACGACCCCAACGGAGTGCGAGACCGGCGCTTCACGCGCGTGGCCGCCACCCGCATCGCCCGCATGTACCACTCCACCGCCGCGCTCACGCCGGACGGCACCGTGCTGGTGGCGGGGTGCGACAGGTGCTACCGCTACTCGGTGAGTGTGGGTTAACAGGGTGTGGGTTAAGGGTCTGTTGGGGTTGTAGCAGTTCAGCACGCCGCCGCGGTTCAGCCAGCAGGCGGAGGGCCGGGAGTAGGCGACCAGCGTGTCCAGTTGGTTGCTAGTGCTGATAAGGTGCATGGCACAGGAAGACCCGCACTGCTGGGCATGGGCAGTTGGGCACATGGGGCAGGCCGGCGCACTCGACGTGCTGCGCGCAGCAGAGGCTGATCTCTGCGGAGGTCGTCGCGCACTTGTGTGCGCTCGGACTTGTGCACGCATGCATATGCGGATGGCCACCCTTTACACGCCTTGGCCACGGCTGCGGCAACTGCACGCATGCCAACGTACATGCTCTGTCTTACGGTAATATCATCTTTTATTATCATATCATTCATTTAGACTGGTCAACCTGCTCTGCCTGCTCAGCTCTGACCGCCCTGCCCATGCTGCTACTTCCGCCAGGTGACCCCCGGTACCGACTACGAGCCGTCGCGCGTCAAGTCCGACTACCGCGTTGAGGTCTTCTACCCGCCCTACTACTACATGACCGCCGACAAGCCGCGCATCCTCTCCACCTCCTCAGACCGGCTAGACTATCTCGGCGCACTCACCATCCGCTACGGCTTCCCCGCCCCCAGCAACGGCAGCAGCCCCGACCGCCGCATCACGCGTGCGGTGCTGGTTGCGCCCTCGTCCTGCACGCACTCGTTCAACACCAACCAGCGCCTTGTGGGGCTGGAGATTGTGCAGGTGCGTTCGCTCCCTTGTGCTGCGGGGTGGCACGGGGTGGGCGGTGGTGTGGGAATCGTGCGCAGGGAGCCTTGCCGGGCGTTGTGTCCCCAGGGATGTGGCTCGTACCCTTGGTACCGTGGTACAGCCCCTGCTGCTCCGCTAAGCCACGCCGGAGTGCAGCCCTCGTACGTACAGAAGCCTTGCGTGTTGCCCCGTCTGCTGCTACTCCCTGGCCACCACGCGCGCCAGTTGCTGCTGCTCCTCCTCGAGCCATGTCCCACGCTCCCCACGTCCCCCGCAGGACAACCGGGCGGATGGCACTCTGGTGGTCCGCGGCCCTCCCAGCGTCTACGTGGCTACACCCCAGGTTTACATGCTGTTTCTCCTCAACGGGGATGTGTACTCAAAGGCGGCGTGGGTTACGCTACCACGCCCTGCTTCGGGTCCCGCGCTGCTGCCGTTGCCACGGTGAGCGATAAGGAGCACCGTCCAGGCGGTTACATGGAGGGCATGTGTCATGGGCTGGAGGCGGTGTGTTTGTCCAAAGCACAGAACGTAAGGCAGGGCGACGTGAGTGAGAGCTGACTGCAGGCAGTCCAGACGGGTCCAGCGACCCTTGTTCCTTCCTTGATGTGGACTGGGTGGTTAGGTGCTTGCGTGGTACAGCTAGCGGTGGGTGACTACCATGCATGGTGTCCCAGACATGGTGCTCGTTATTGTTGTGGCGCTGGGTTGATGTCTTCCCGCTTAGCTTTCCGGGACCAATTTAACCTGCCGGCTGATTGATGCCGGTGCTAGGATGTTGCGTTGATGACGTTAGTTTATTCAGCAGTTGCGCTAGCACTGTCAGGCGAGCGTTTGCAACCGGCGAGCGATCCCCTTTGTCCGCGAGCACAATCCACCCTGCCTCTCGGGGTTAGGCAGGCCTTCGCCTCTACATGCGGTCTCCGTACATGCACTGTGGAGGCGCGTGCTTGGTGCTGCTGCAAAGCAATGGCATGGGGGGCCGTTCCCGGAGCGATGGGAGTAGGTGCAGGAGGGTGCATTTCTGCCGCTAGCCGTACCAACGCAGCGGTCACTAGAGAGGACGTGTGGCTGTTGCCCATTTTCAATGAACAGTTGCGGTTGTTTCATTTATGCGCGGCAGTGGCAGGGCTTCTTTGCATTCAAGCGGGCGGGGCAAGGCAGGTTAGGTATGGTATGCGCGTATGGGCGGAGCAGATGAGGGTGGCACAGCTTATTGCAGTCGGCAGGATTTTAGGGTGTGCATGGTACACTGTCGACTGTGAGCATCTGCATTGCTGCAACCATGGTATGCAGTGCGTACCGTACCTGAGCGCTGGGCCCTATTGGGCCCTGGGATGGCCCATAGTCTTGGCGTTCGCTTTGCACACTTCCCTGCAACTTGGCAGCTGCCACCAGGGGAACTGGCTGCCACCATGATGCCCGCTGGTGCGCAGTGTTTGTTTGTGTTACCGCAGTATTTGGCTTTGGAAGGGTGGCGGTGTTGGCTTTGCGCGCTTCCTTGCGGCTTGGCAGCTGCCACGCTACTGGTACCCGGTACCGGCATGCAGGCGCCCAGCCACGTGTCAAGGGCACGCCCTGGCAGTCGGGCAACGTGTTGCTAGCGCACGGCATGTTAATTACCGGTATGAAGATGATAATCAGATGATCCTTTCGTAAATGTAACTCCCGGACACGAGAAGATGAGCTGCCGCCCTGGCAGGTGCAGGGCTGCATCTGCCCGCATGCCACGTGCAGCAACTCCGTACACCACCTGATCGACCTTCTCGCGTCAAGCGTCAGCCTCCGCTGTAGGGAGTTGATTGCGAACAGTCACTGCTTTTTTCCCCGCGCTTCTCACCACATCGCGACGTGCAAGTATGGTTGCAGCTTACTTTTTGGATGTACGCAGGCAGGTACGCAGGAAGGCCTTGTAGGGACAGCCTGACCAGCCACAGTCGCAAACACCGCCTGCAACTGCGATGCTGCGATCAAGTCTTTTGCTACATGGACCTTATGCATAAGGTGCTGTGTTCAGAGGAGCCCAACTGATTGTGCTTGTGCCCTGGCATGGGGGACGGACGACGGAGGCGCTTCGTCGTGGCACCAACATTTGCTGCTTCGGCGCTGTTCGGCACACGCTGTTGCACTGGGAAAGGGCAAGCACGGCCCAGGGTACGGGTCCTACGGCCAAGGGTAGAACCGACTTCACCGAAGATGCATACCGGTAGATGTACGGCAAGCAGCTTTACAGTGACGGTGTGTGTGATGATGCTATACCCTATCGCGGTCCAGCCACTCTCGTTTACCAACCACCGTGTCCACCGACGAGATTTGTTACCCCAGCCACGGCCCTTGCATCATCTTCACCGACACGTAAGCGAACGATATACAAGTGTTGTGGCGTGCAAAACAGCAGCAAATCATAGTTGCAGCGGACGTGTTGTAGAGAAAGACAGATAGCTCAGTTTCCGCGTGCACCGCCAAAAGGACGAGTTGTTGGGGCAAATGAGGGTACGAAAGAAACACTTGCCCAACCATGCTTTCTTGGGCACCGGACGGAAGACCCCTTTCACAGTCGGCAAACCAAGCAGCACGTACTTGGAAACACCGCACGTGCACTTCCACCATCCTCACAGCCGGTAACGACTTGCCTGCTCCCATCTAATAGCCCTTTCCACGGTGCAATCCGATTGGCCAACACGTACATACACCGCGAGCGTGTAGAAATACATGCCACAAGCGCAGCCACGCACCGAACACCAATGAACGAAACACCACAGGCACAACTGAGCGCGCACTACCAAGCAAGCGGGCCACAGGGCCCTCAGGTTGTCATCTGCCTATACAAGGAATATTATGAAACGCAGCACTCAATAACTGGGCTCTTGCCGTACACCGCGTCAGCCGTACCAGCCGACTCAGGCCCAGCCCAACTCCACAGAAACCCACACGCAACGCGCACATGCCGTAGGGGCACACAGTGTCAGTAAGAATGTGTTTTAAGCTTCTTCTTGACTTGCTCCTGCTACACTGAACTATCTGTACAGCACTTAGGGAATGCGGACGACCATTGTAACGGCAAGGCCCCAAACCTCCGGCCCTTCCTCATGCCACTCACATTCGGCAGGGTCCCCAAATCGCCAACCCAGCTGCAGACTCAAAAGCCTTCCGCTGCCTTTGCTTATTGGGGCCACTCCAACAGCCATCCCCGCACATGCCGCTTCGCAGTTGACCAGTACAAGACGCATCCGCAGCAAACCATGCCGCGCACCGGTTCAGCGGCAACAACTTCAAAGCCTACCAATGCCTGCACCAAAGGACTGCAGCATTAAAGCACCAGACCAACACCGTACCTAACGAACCTCACGCAACTCCGACGCCTGAAAGACAACCACGCCGCAATAGACCGGACGTGTGCCGCCCATACATCGATTATCGCCTGCAAGGATATGCAACCACGCCTCCTGCTCACTTATGCAAGATACCCTACCATCATCGTACTGTAAACTGCAGGCAGGTACACCGTGGCACGACGCTACCCTCTACGCCCTGCACCTCACGCCTTGTGTTACTGGCCAGGCCTTGTCCACCCCTTCGTCAGGGGCCACCTCTCCCATTGGACGTCCCAGATGATGTTATGGCTGATGATGTGTTGCAGGCCGCACAGGGCATTTCCCTAGGCACACGTTCCGGCAAACGGACGGGTTGTGATCAAAAACCAGGCCGCCGCCTCATCCCACCAACACAAGCGATACGAGCAACGCCCTCTTGGGCCCGCCAGAGTAGCTAAGCGGTACCATAGCTGCATCCAGAAATACCGCAGCAGCTCCAACACTCTCGGGCGGCTGCTGCCCTTCCATACCTCTCTCTCGCTCTTTTTCGCCCGAACCACGGTACACTTGCCGAGCGCCCGAACGAGATCAGGCCCATGCGAGGCACCGACGCACCCCCGATCGTCCGCCCCCTTCCCTTCACCCCAACAGCCATGGTTGGCTGCCCCTCGCCCAGCACGCCCCCTCCCAGGCCTGCCCCACATTCGCGCCCAGCTTCGAGTGCTCTGCGCTCCTCTTTCGCACAAGCGTACGACCAAGTATTGCGACGCCGCTACCTGGCAATTCAGGACAATGTGGTCCTACTGTCAAGCGTACGGTCAAACACGTCATCGAGAGTCGGTCATCTAAGCCTCACCGCCGTACGGCCACAGCCGTCCCTGCCACACGGCAGCCCAGCGGGCGAAAACGCGTGGCAGAGACTTCACGCGCCGCACGCATATTGCCGCACCTGGCTCCAACCACCAGCAGCAGCGACAGCACAAAACCAAAACCATCGCCCATCCCTTCCTCCTCGGCACCCCGTCCGCAGTCAAGCCGACGCGGCAAAGTCGGACGCGTAGAGCTGCTGCAGCCGCTGCTGCCCCTCCGCCGCGCCCCACTCCACCGCAAAGCCCTGCCCCGAGTCCGCCGCAGCAAACTCCGCGCCCTCCGCATCTGGGTGCGCGTCGTTCGCAGCGCCGTTGTACGCGGCCGAGGTCAGCTCGCTGAGCGCAGCCGCCACCGGCTCCTCGTCAAAGACGCCCTGGCCGGGGTCCACCACCTCTGCCCAGCCGGCGACCGCCGCCGCAGCCATCACCTGCTGCTGCTGCTGGTGCCGCTGCTTCTGCAGCTGGCTGAACGCCACTCCATTCCTGGACACGGGCACCTCCAGCCCGAGTCCCTCCGACGGCAGGTTGTTCCACACCGTCTGCGACAAGCTCTCCTCCAGCTCCAGCCCCTCCTCCTCCGCCTCCTCCTCCTCCTCCTGCTGCACATCCACCGGGTGCGAGCTAACCCACGGCTCCGGGTCCTCCCCCTCCGGCTGCACCCCATGCCAGCGGTGGTGGTGCTGCATCATCACCTCCCCCACCGCCGCCTCGCTGTCCGAGCCCACATCCGCCTCTCCGCAGCACACCTGCCCCTCCGCCGCGTCACCGTCCGCGCAGTCGTGCACCTGGCCCTGCTCCTCCTCCTCCTGCTGCTGCTGCACCTCCAGGTAACCCACATCCGCGCCCGCGTCCAGGCACTCCTCCTCCCCCACCTGCACCTGCTCCCCCGCCAGTGCCCCCGCAGCAACGCCCATCGCCATCGCAGACGCCATCACCGCCGCCTGCTCCTCCGCAACCACCACGCCCTCCTGCTGCTGCTGCACCGCCGGCTTCGACGGCGAGAAGAACTCCTCCAGCTGCATCATGACCGCGTCGCTCATGCTAATCTCCACCGACGACAGCGATGCCATCGAGCCGCCCGGCGAGCCCGAGCCGTTGGGACCATTGAGGCCGTTAAGACCGTTGGGGCCGTTACGGCCGTTGAGGCCCGGCAGCTGCACCTGGCACACCTCCCAGATGCACACGTCGCCCTCCGCGTCGCCGCTGACCAGCAGGCCGGTGCGGCCCGCCGCCAGCACGCGCACCGAGGAGGCGTGGCTGTCCAGCGGCTGGCCGATGGGGGACAGGAGCGGGTCCCACGCGCGGATGAGCTGCGGGGGCGGGGACGGGACAGGGTACGGCAGGATACGGCGCTGAGCACGGGGGCACTTCAAGGCCACAGGCCACAAAGTAAAGCAGGGAAGTTGTGAGGCGTAGAGCTGATGAGCGCAAAAGGGGTAGAAGGCTGGAGTGGTGGGGTAAGGGGCCGGGGTGTGAGGGCGTTGGGTCCCGAGCCCCGAGCCCGAAACAAAAGGTCGTAGCGCCTCACCTTGTCGTCCCCGCCCGTGAACAGCACGCCGTTGGCCCCCACTGCGGCGCAGAAGACCTTGTCGCCGCCGTGCGCCCGCCGCGCCTCCGCCAGCAGCGTCAGCGTGGTGGCGCACCAAGCCTGCAGCGGCAGCACAACAACATGGCACAAAAGGGTTGTGACAGGAAAACGCTAATAGTGTTGTCGTGCTCGTTGTGCGCACGGCTACACGGGAACGCCGGAATCGCGCGGCACCCGAAAATCCTCTCGCCTGAACACATTCGAAACCCACACTTATGCACAACAACACTCGTGCACAAGCACGCTGCGTGTGCCCCTACGTTGATGCTGCCGTCGTAGCTGGTGGTGCAGACCGTCCCCCGTGCACCAGCCACTGTTCAACACATTCCTGTGCAACAACGCTAACACACACGCACGCTTCGTGCGCTCCCACCTTGATGCTACCGTCGTAGCTGGTGGTGTACACCACGCCGCCGTGCACCAGGCAGGCGGACACGCGGCCCTCGTGCGCGCGCTCCACCGCAGGGCCCTCCTCAAGCGACCCGCTGCCGGAGCGGGGGATGACCCAGGACCTGGCGAGGAGACAGGCGGACAGGCGAAGGAGGCGGAGTTTTATGCCAGGGAAGAGAGGGCCGCGCACTATGATGCCGGATGCTGACCCAGATCAGCGAGCCCGACGGTCTGCTAGCGGTACATGGCAGGTAGCAGTGCGTTAATTTGCTGCTGGCACAGGCACAGCATATTGCCGTGAGGAAGGCCTGGTCGTGAGGAGGAGGGGCGGCAGCGAAGGGCGCACCTGAGGGAACCGTCCGCGCCGGCCGTGTAGACCCTGCCCTTGGCTGTGGCGATGGCTAGGATGTCCCCTGTGAACAGCCGCGTCTTGGACACCTCCTTGGGCGTGCGGTAGGTGGTGTCCCACACCCGCAGCCAGTTGCAGCCGCAGCTGCAGAGAAAAGGGGGAGACGGAAGGAACAAGGGAGTGAGCGGGTAATGGAAGGAGGGCGACGAACATGGGTGGTTGAACGTTTGCGTAGGGGAAGCGGTGGTTCGAGGATGCGCGCGAGTGAGCGGGTGGCCGCGGGATGTGGGCCGAGCCTGGCGCTGTGGTGAGCAGCAGGCTGGCAGGCGGCCTACCTGAAGAGCCACTTGTCGGCCACGGCCAGGGAGCGCACCCAGCCGGTGTGGCCGTCCAGCACAACCTGCAGCGCAGAGGGTTTCGGCGGAGGGAGGGTGAGTGGGTGGGCTAGCGGGTGGAAGCGTGGCCTAGGCAAGGGTGCTTAGCGTTTTGTACTTGCAGGTGGCGCTGCCGCCAGCGTGCTACCAAGGAGACAACTGGGTGTTCCAGTCACGGACGGCATCTGCAGATGTGCCCCTTAGCCGGACGCGGTTGTGCAGTTGTGTACAGCGTGCTGAGGAAGGGGAGGCATATGAGGCTGTGGCCAGCTGCCAAGGCCAGCCTGGTCACGCCGCTCGACCCGCAACGACCCACCTTGTCGTTGACGTCTTTGCTGCCGAGCATCCAAGTAAGCACCTCCTTGGCCGCTGTGCCCAGGTATATCCCGGGGGGCTTGGCTGTCGGTTTACGGCGCGCCACCGTGCCATCAGGTAGCACATCGGGAATTTTGGCCAGGGAAAATACGGGCGCGCCAGGCACCTTCAACCGCGTGACCTCTATTTGCTCCTCTGCATCCTCGCCAGCCTCGCGGTCCTGCTGGGAAATGACTCACCGTCAGCCAAGCGTGAACTCTTGCCTTATGACTGGAACTTTCGCGCGCGCGCCAACTTACCCGGTACAAGCGCCAACACGCCATCCCTTTGTCGAGGGACGCTGTGGCGATGAGCTTTTCATCTGCATACAGGCGCGGTAAGCGGGGGCGCGAGTCATGTCTAGCCCTGCCTCGACCCTTGCGCGCTGCCCCGTTCACCAGATACCAACCTGACGTGTCTTGAACAACGAGAGCAGCTGTTAGCGAGGCTGTATGTGCTTTCGTGAGCCGCGTGGCCAAATATGCCGCGCACACTGAGTCTTGGCCTGGCTCCCCCGAGTTGACTGGCAGCGACAACGGTCCATCCTCTTGCTCGTCAACGGAGGAGGTGAGTGTTGCAAGAAGACTTGTCTGAACGTGCGCCGTGGCGCAGGCCCTTGCGAAAGCGCGCCTGGAGCCTTTTCCTTGCTGCTGCTGCGCCAGCGACTTTGACCGGCAGACTGGTGCCACAGCGCCGCACCCAGCGCGTGCGGGTGCTGGCAATGGTGACGCTCGGCGCCAGGTGTGGCATGATAGCCCCTGCCGGCACTCCATCCTATCCCGCCGATGTCTACAAGCTATGCCTCACGCTATTTCAAGGAGAAGGGCAGGTGTCTCTACACCGCACCCATGTCCCCTGTCCTGGAGAGACTGAAAGCCGCGGAGACAACCCAAGGTGGCCGAAAAAGCGCGAGGTACGGACCGCATACAGGGAGAGCAAGAGTTTGGAGACGAAGCACACTGCGAAAAGCGGTTGTAATAGTGTTGCGGACTTCCCTACTATCGATAATGGCCGGGCTGACAAAGACAAGTGCAGCAGGAGGGCGTCGCATAGGTCAAGTGGCGCACGCCGTTCAGTTTAGTACAGTGGCCTGCGCACTCAGCCTGGTCTCTCCGGTTGCGCTTGCAAATGAGGTTCGTTTGTTCTATTGCTGCGTCTTGTCAGAATGTCGAGTGCATGCGCGCGGTCATGTACTATCCCCGAATGACCTGCCTACTTTTCCGGGACATTCCCGCCATGAACGGACCTTGTCTTACCTCCACAGGACATCAGACTGCACCTTGATGCGTCTGGAAGCTTGGTCCAGTGCTCTCCGAAGACCAGGTAGGCACTCGGCTGACAGGTAGACCAGGTAGGCGCAGCGGTAGTACAACCCGTCGTCCCGGACAGTACTCTGGCACGCGCATCCATCTTGGGAACGCATCATGCATCGCACTCGGCAAAAAAATTATAAGCTCTGTTGCTTACGGGCATGGTTGCGTTGGTCCTTGCCAGTATCGACAGTCCAAGGCGTCCTACCCCCCAGGCGTCCTGGCGCCGGCGCAGTCGAACGCCGGCACCACAGGCGTCCCCTTGCCACAACCTGCCGCTGTCCCACTTTCCCAACCCCTCACAACTGCAGCACCTGTCTCCTTGACGGTGCAGTATGGCATCAGTCCTGGCAATGTGCACTCGCCCTCGCGCGCGTCATGACTGCTTGGAGCGGGGCCCAATCACAGTGTGGCCCCACCTGCTCCTGCCCCTCACCCTCTGCCGGTTGCGCACACACCAGGCGCCCATGTCACCATCTTTGTCCTCCGTACACGCACTGTAGCAAAAAAGGCCATGGAGAGGCCATGTTGCTACTGCAGCTGAAAGCATGCTGCAGTAGTCCTGCGCCCACCCGTATGCCGCTCTCCCGGCCGTGGCCTGCATCAGCACACAGCCGATCTAGGTGTGCATCAGCACACAGCCGGTCTAGGTGTACATCAGCACACAGCCGGTCTAGGTGTACATCAGCACACAGCCGGTCCAGGTGCACTGATGTGCTTACAAGGCGCCACACTGCATACTTCACAACCTCCTCTCCACACCTCTCGCGCTTCCTCCCCGTGTGCTCCTTGTCCCAGCTGTGTCTCAACCGCAAACTTCATGAGCCCGTCACAGTACCTGCCCCCCTGGACCTTTCAACCCCTGGGGCTGGAGCAGGCCAAAAGGTGAGAGCACACCCCACGGTGGTGCCGGTACCGCGTGGCGATCGGGGAGCAGTAAACGGTATCAAGGGGCAGCGGTTCCTCACTTCCTCTGTGGGACCGCGAGCGCTTCCGCACTCTCTTGCACGCAACCCCAACGCACCGGCCCCCCGTCCCTCGCCTCTCTGTCCCATGTCTTTGGACCGAAAGGGGCCTGTGGGCCAAAGAGGCTCACCGCCAAACACTCTGCACGCCCACGCCCTCACCATCACTGCAAGCAGCCCTGTGGCGACCTCTAACCGTGCCGGTGCTGGTCATCAAAGGGCTCCCTATCATACCATGACACCATTACACCAGGACACAGGTACTGTCCGACCATGCTTACTTCTCTTTAACGTGACATAGTACTGCTGTACGTAATACCGACCCCAGGCAGCTGCTTGACGAGCTTCAGGCACGTGGCGGGCGGGTGCTGCGGGACGACCCACGGGACGGCTACCTGGCGGCGCTGGTGCCGTACAGCCTGCCAGGTGCGTCCGTAGCCCTGCCGTACACCCCGCTCTGCTCTTACCGCGTTGCGCGCTCCAGACACCGGTCTGTACCACTGCAGTGTGCACGTCCACACACATCCTGTTGCACCTCCACCGGTGTGCTGGGGGTCCGGTATGACAACGGCAACAGGGTGGACACTTCCGGCCCAGTGCTCGAATGCATGCTGTCTGCCTGTTGGCACTGAGGGGGAGCAATGTCCGGCTGCCGTCGCATGTGGGGAACCCCGGATCACTCCTGTGCGGTGTATGCCGTATCGTACTGTGCCTGCTCTGCGTGCACTGCAGGCGGCCGGCAGGACCTCGACTTGGTAGAGTTCCGGTTCGTCGAGGACGCGCAAGCGGTGCTATTCAGGTGCGGCTTAGGTGACTGCGATGCATCGGTATAATGACAGGTTTGGCACGGGCATGGGGTTACAAGCAGTGCTCTAGGAAGAGCCGTCGGGGGCGGGGCGGGGACGGTAGTGGCAGCGGGCTGCTCTGAACTTTGCTTGGCTGTGTAAGGAGGGTGCCCAAGTGGGCCTTGGTTCACATGTTCGGCCACGCAGCGTTGAGCTGTGGCCGTGCCATGTCCCGTGTGCTATCCCAAAGCCAACGCAACGAACTACAGCACAAACACAACAACAACACTACTACAGCGCTGTCACCGTGTACTCTAACCCCCACAAGCCCTGCGCGGACCCTCGCAGGTCCGAGGCGCAGACCACGGTGCCCCCGCCGCCCTTCTGCTTCACGCCAGGGTGCATCTCCGGCCCCGGCAACCGGGCGCGCATGGAGTCCCTGAGGGACAGGTCGGTGCGCAGGGGCCTGTGCTGCGTGTCCCAGTCCTTTTAAGCATGCCGTACAAGCCGTAGAAAGGGCTACCAAGCCAGCAACCCTTTCAGGCCGGCTCCTGGTGATGCGCCCACAGAATGGTGGTATACACCTTCCCCCGACGCACCCTCTCTCCCTCATCGTTTCCCGCCAAAGCCGTATCACGTTGCATTAAGATGGTCCCTCACACATCCCTGTCCCTGACTCGTGCATGAGTGCGCGTGGCACCGCAACACGTGATGCCTCGCTTCATGCGGTTGCCGTACATTATCTGCCGTACGGACCGCTGGTTCCCATGCAACACCCGGACCTGATGCCACGCCACCCCACCCCTACCCTCCTCCACGATACCCGGCCTGGGTTGGACCGCACCTTGACTACGGGCTGCTGATCAGGCAGCGCAGTGTCGTACTCCGTCGTACAACACCCTGACCTCATGCCATTCCCCCCATTTCCTACCATCTTCCATACGCAGCCTGGGGTGGACTAGCCAGGAAACCGACGAGGACAAGAAGTGGGTCCAGATCCTGCTGCACTGACAGTCATGAAGAGACAGAGGACGATGGAAGCGCGCATTGGGAGAGAATGGATAAGGGTCAGGAGGGCTTCCGCCGGAGGCCAGGAATTGCCGCAAGTCTGGCGGCTGGCGGCTGCGGCTGGCGGCCGTTGGCACCCGTTGTTTTGGGTCTTTCCATGGCGTTCGCTAGTACACAGTGCCGACGCAGGGGTGCGGCAAGTAAACGTGGACGTAACTGTATGCAAGCGCCCGGCGGCGGTTGAGCGCAGGCGCACGTACAGAAGGCGCAAGGGGCTTACCAGCACGTGGCGCGGCTGGCTTTGTACCGTAACAAGGGGCGGGGGGCCGACTGGTGCAGTTTGTAGCCGAGGCCAGCGGCCGGGGGTACCTGCGCTCCGTTGCATATGCATGGCCCAATGGGAATTGGGGAGGGAGCATGCTGCCCAAGTGAGTCATTAGGGTGCAGCTTGGGCGGGAAGGGGTGCTGGCCAGGCGTGCTGGAGGTGCAGCGGCAATGTGTGTGTTGGTGTGTAGGTCAGGGGAGCTCCCCTGGTGTAGGTCCTTATGGATAACAGAATGCATTGCGAGGACTACAGTGACGTGTTTGGGGCTCTTGTCTTTTCACTTGATGCCGTGCCAGCTTCACTGTGCGTGTTCATGCAGCTTTACACGAGTGCGTGAACACCGTCGGTTGCGGTAGATTCAGCCAGATCCAGCAATGGCCTTCAGCATTTATAAGCGGATGTACGTACCGGTAGGCATATTGCAACCAGCAGGAATGTGTGGGGTAAGTGTTTGATAAATAGGCAGGAGGGGGTTTCCCTTAGTCCTGCAACTGTGTATGCCAGTCCATAGGGGACGGCAACACGGCTTTCAGCCATTTGTTGGAGCTTTCTTCATACCACCCCGAAGTAAGTGGGGGCAATCAGTGGTTGAACCTGGAAGCCTCCGGGACCCTGTGCGCTTTGGGCGTGTATAGCCGGGCAGCTTCCAGACTTTTCTGGTGATTGGTCGTGGAACACCTGGACACGTGGAGCTCGGCTGTCACGCGGCGTCACAGTGCCTGTGCCGGCATGATGGGATGAATGGCAAGGCAAGGCAGTTCCGCTACTGGTAGAAGATAGTAGTATATGCCGCAGTGTGGCCAGCGGCCACACGCCCGGCCGCATCACAAGAGACCATCGAGGCTGTTGCTCCGGGGCTCCGTTAAACCTTGCGACGCACGTTTCGCTGGGGAGGCTCACAGACATCTTATCTCATACATCATACAATCATGTGGCTACGTAGCGCCATTCACAATTAGCCCAAAGCCAGCTTTCACGGGTCGACCGTCGACCCTTCCGACAGCGGCGAGAGGGAGCGATGGGGCGCCCACTGCGGCGACAAAACGCTGCATAGCCGTAACAGGTGAGCCACTATGTTGGGTTGCAGTCAGGGCCGCGCGTACGTTGATTGAAAGCGTTCGACTCTTCTGTCACAGAATGCTCTCGTGTTCCGCTGCGTGGCTGCGGGCCACACACGCGATGATAAGCTAGGATGCATTTCCCTCGATAATTTGTTGTATAGGGATGGTGAGGACCGTTCGCTTTGCCTGCTGAGAACTCTCGCCACAGTGCCGAGATACCGGCGCTGCCCTGTCTGTGGCTTACGGTGCTGATCATAGCAGCTGTTCGCTGCAAGTCCATAGACTGCACCCTTCGGTTGGCCCACCACTGGGACAAGGCCGGCAGCCGCATACAAGCCCTCGCTGACTCTGCCAGCGTTGCCACTATGGCAGGCGGTTCCCCAGCTTACAGCATGAGTCCCCCCAGCAGCCCGCCACAACAACAGCAGCTGCCTCCCGCACTCCAGCTGCACGTCCTGTCCTTCATGACCCCCAACGAGGTAGCCGTCAGCGGCCGCCTGGTGTCCCCGGACGCTGCTGCCGCCCTCACTGGTCCGGACTACTGCACCGTCTCCATATCCCAGCCGCTGCCGCCCCACGCTGCTCCCTGGGCCCAGGCGGGCTGGCAGCAACATACGCGGCAACTATCTTTGTCGCACAAGCTGCAGCTGCTTACCACAGCCGCAACCAGCGGGAGCGAGGTCAACCTGGAGGTTGCCCTGGCGCTGCTGCAGCCGAGCGTGTTCCCGGAGCTCCTGCACGACTGCCATACAGTATCACAACCACACGACATTTCAGTCGTATGTGACCCGGGGGCAGCCGCAGTAAGGGCAGGCCACTCTGGGCTGCTTCGCTGGCTGCTGCACCACTGCCCTGCGAGGGTGTCGCCTGAGAAGGTGCTGGAGGCGGCTGCTGGGCATTGCAACCTGGCGGGGCTGCAGCTGGCGTGGAGGCTGCTCCGAGTGGGGTGCGGCAGCGGAGGCAGCAACGGCCTCCGTTGCCCCGTTCTGGACGAAAAGGTTCTGAACGCAGCAGCGGAGTCACTCTGCCCGGACGCTCTCGCCAAGATGGCATGGGTCCTGGCAAAGGGCGGCACGGGCTGCCGCTTGCAATCCAGCACTGCTGCGGCCGCCGCCCGCTCGGGGGACCTGCGCCGGCTGCGCTGGCTGTGCGATCGCGGCTGCCCCGTGCGTGGTAACGACGTCCTCCTGGAAGCCCTGGAGCACGCCGATCTGACTGTATGCCGGTGGCTGGTGGACAAGGCGGGGTGCAAACTGCCGCAGGCAGGCACAGCTGGCGGTCAGTGGGCACCCCTCTTCCTCGCCTCAGCGAGGAGCGCTGACTGTGTGCGCAAGTGGCAGTGGCTTCGCGACCGCGGTGCCCTGCAGCTCAGCCCCTCGCCCCAGCTGCTGCTGTCCTTGGCATGTGAAGTGATACAGCATGGGCGGGTGGAGGGGCTCCGGGCTCTGCAGTTGTTTCCTGGGGTGGAACCCACGGACCGCCGGCAAGTACTGCAGCGGGCCTTAGACCAAGCAGAAGGACCTGGGTGCAATGCCGTGGCCTTGCATCTGTGGCAAGAAGGTTACGTGCTAACCCACAAGGCCTACACGAAGGCCGCTGCCGCGGGGGACCTGGGCATGGTCCGGTGGCTGGCGTGCGAGGCGGGGGTGCCAATGGGCCCCATGGGCCTTGGCGAGCTGATTGAGAGCTGGCCTCGTGACACGGTCTCTCGCAGCCGGGACCTGCTGCAGGCGGTGCAGCTGCTGGCGGGCGAGGTGGGGCACCAGGACGTGAACACCGAAGCAGCTGTCTACACAGCGGTGCGTCAAGGGCACATAGCTGTGGCGCAGTACCTGCTGCAGCTGGTGCCAGGATACCGGCCAGGTGCAGAGCTGGTGCACGCCGCACTTGCGAGCGGCTGCGAGGCGCTGCTGGAGTGGCTGGTGGAGCAGCCGGGCTGTAGAGCGGCCCTGGAGCAGGCGTCTTCCCATGCGTACCAAGGCGCGCTGCTGTTCCGGGACCGGGGCATGCTGACCACCCTGCGGCGGCTGGGCGTGCCGTGGGGCGGTGAGGGTGTGCTGGTGCTGGCGGTGACGATGGGGTGTGAGATATCTGTGTTGAGGTGGCTGGTGGAGCAGGGGGCGCCGGTGGGCAGCGTGGAGGGCCTAGCTGAAGCGCTGGAACAGGCGTTGCGGCACGGAAGCCTGAGCAGGAACGACGCGATGTGGGTCATGGCTTCGTCCACATGGCCGCGGCACCCGCCCGCTGTCGTGCCGCTGTGGGTGGCGGTGTGGGAGTGGCTGCAGCAGTGCTTTGCGGCTGTTGCAGCGGCGCAATGGTGGTCCTGTCTGTGGCGGCTGCTGCTCGGGTGGTGGTAGGTTGGAACAACGGGGTACAAGCATTGGGCAGCGGGTGGTGGGGTGTCTTGCAGGCCGCGTGGCAGTGAGATGCTGAACGGTGGTCCTTAGTTGGTGGGTTGGCAGTCAACTTCCTCATGCCTGGCAATGGGAAGGGGTCAGTTGTGCGGGGCTGCATCCTGCATGTCTGAGGATGGCGCAACGCTTGAACAGCATACCGGTAGCTTGCATCTTACATCCTGTTTACGCATGGCGCATGGCATTGAGTTTCACTATTGCCACGCAGCTGCCTGCCAGCTGTTGTGGTTGCCTACCTGGGAGTTTCACCACACGGCTGGGCTGGGAAGTATGGGGCAACGGTCGCGGCTAAGGCGCAGTCACGTGTGCGAACTTGCCCAAGTGCTGCCGTAGTGTAGTCTTGCATTATCGCTGGTCAGGTGCATTAACCGCCACGCGTTTGGCTGTAGCCGGCCAGCAAGGCACGTGCGGGGTTAGGGGGCGGGTCCAGTGCCAGTGGTGGCGTCCGACGCAATACCGGTAGCACATGCCACGTCTGTGTGTGCTGTCTCAAGGAGTGTGTACACCAGGCGCCGGGTTTTGGCTGTGCGTGTGGCGAAGGACGGCCGCAAGGCGCTGCTGGAGCTGCTGGCGGAGCGGGCAGGCAGCGCGCTGGGGCAGTTGCCGGACGGCGGGAGCACTTCGCCTTACGTGCTTGCCGCTGCCGCCGACGACCGGGGCACGCCTTGGGGCGCGCAGTGTTTGGTGGTGCAAGCAGTGGAGCGCTGGCGCAAGGCGCCTGTGTTGGGGTGGCTGAGGGAGCAGGGGCTGTCCGTGGGAAGTGTGGGGAGATGGAGGCGGCGGTGGGGCGGGCGGCAGGCCGCGGGCGGCGGTGGGAAGGTGGAGCAAAATAGCTTTGGGGCCGCACGGCAGAGCAAGAACGCCAAAGGCTTGAGGATGCGGGCTGTGTCATGGGCAAGCCGCAGCCCACGGAGGTACGCAGGTAACAGTGGAAAAGGCAACCTGCGTGGAGCCGGATGCGGATGCATGAGGGGCGGCAGGGCGTGTCCGGGTCTACGGCGCTGAGGTTGTCCTTACGTGCTTGGTGCTGCATAGCGAGCTGGGTATTTGTGGAGTGCGCATGCACATTACCGTGTCTGTTGGAGTGCGCAAAGCCAGTGTCTTTGGCTTTGAGCCACCCGGTGCACAGTGGAGTGATGTGGGTTGTCATGGTTGCGAACATACAGCAGGGGAGGCGCTCCCCTGGCTGACATGGTGTACATTAGTCTAGTGCACCGTCACACGTCGGCCGAAGAACTGACGCAGACAGAGTAGTAGATCGCATAAGGTTGCTTGTATCGCGACTAGTGATGTCAGGACTAGCAGTGGTAGGGTTGCGGGCAACGGTGCAGGTGAGTTGATCCTTGTGTTACCCTGTGTTACCGTATCCGAGATGCCGGGCAGTTTATTGCGTTGGGCAGGCCTTTGGGTATTTCGCTCTTTCTTTTGCATGTGGTGCATGCATGCAATCGAGAAGTGCTTCTGTGGCAAGAATGCAACTGGTAAATTGCATAGCACTTCTTGAAGGCCGTGCGTTGGGACTGAGCCCCCGGGTCCATAGGAAATGGGACACTGCAGCACGGGCTAAGGGTTGGCTCAGGGGTGATCTGTTGCGACAAAGACAGCAGTGGAATCAGGTGGAATGCGTGTTGCAGAACACCGCAAGTGTCACGATTGGCCAACGCCACGTGCAAATGATAGTCGGTTGTTTCGATGGCGGCCAGGCGGCCAGGGCCACACAAGTCAGCGTAAAGCAGCACGGAGACCCGAACGCATGCCATGTGCCAGCATGTGCTGAGGCGTCAGTGCCAGCTTGAAGCCGACTTTTGAGTGAGCTCAGCTCGAGTCTGAGCGAGCATGGTTGGCAGCGACACGCGCCATGTCACAGGCACGTGTCATGTGACCGACGCGCCGTCACACCAAGCCGCGTGCCAGCCTGCGTGTTCATCCACGCGCACGTCCTCCAACCCACGAGCCCAAGCACCGCGCCGTTCGCACATGAACACCTGCATTAGCTCCCACGCGCAAGCACTCTCCTCCTGCATCCCACAGTACACCATCACAATCATGGCCATGGCGGCCTCCTGCATATGCAGTCGCTTCTGTAACACACGCCCGCTATACACACCTTGATACACCATAGGTTGCTTTGATGCAGGTCACGACCTGTCACGACCAACCACACTCGTATAAGCCACGCATGCCGAGGTCTAGTCGCACATGCCACAGTAGCACAACCGTCGCCGTCTCCCGTGAGCGTCGCACGTGTCAAGCAACCCGTCGGGCAGGATCCTGTGAGGGGTGCCTAAATACGATGCGAGCCGTACTCCGCTCGAAGGCCCCATTCGTCCCGGGCGGGACGGTCGCACTGCACAAACACTCTAGGAATGCACGTAGATGCCGCCCTGTCCTGCATACACCACGTGCCTCAATCCCCAGGGGGGCACCACCAGTCCTCGGCTGCTCACGCGCCCACCATTCTCTCAGCCCCTCGCCCAGCACACGACGAGCTCGCTCTGCTCTCGCCCCACTCTCTTCCCCCCGCACTCTGCTGCTGCTCCTCGCGCTCCTGGCCCAATCCACGGGCCAATCCACACCTCCCGTCATCCCCTACTGTTTCCTTCCTGCATGTACTAAAACACCACACTCTCCACGCCCTGCTAACCCACACCGCCTGGTCCTAGGCGCAATGCTGACTGCACGTGCCACGCCCTGGCACGGGCCGCAACCCTAGCTTGCGTGCTACCACACCCCGCACCAAGGGTATGCAGGACAGAACCACATCACGACGCAAACAACGTACTCTGGCGTCATGTAGTTCCCATGTCATAGTGATGCGGTATCAGGGGCCGTGCACGGCTTGGCATGTGTCTTCGTCACTCGGCCTCTCCCCCGCTTCGTGTCCACGCCTGCCCCGCTCGCGCCACGTGGTACACCCTGGTGTTGCGCTCCCCCTAGGCCTAAGCACATTACTATGTAGCCTGCTGGGGGCCCGTAGCCCGTTCCGCAGCAGCTACCGCAGCCCCGGTCAAGGGTGGGTGTGGGTCCTCAACGCTCCTGCTCCTGCTGCTCCTCCTGCTGCTGTTGTCGTTCATGAGGTCACAAGAAACTGGTCACGAAGGAGGCGCCAACCCACAGCACCAGCAGCGCCACGATGAACTGCGATAGGGAGGGGGCACGGTACACGATGGCTTCAATGTCTCCTACCAGTACACTGAGATCGTGGCAGATGTCATTTAACAGAGAAAACAAAGCCACGTTGAGTTGCCGACTGGATGGGGGTACGGGGACGAGCAGGGCGGCAGATTCAAAACAGAAGGGGCCGTACAGTGCGCCTTTACCCCTGACCTGTACTGCTACAAGCGTTGCCCTCCTACTTTCTGGGCCTCTCCCTCACCATCGCGCACGCCCCCCCTTCCCCTCCCCTTCCCATCAACCCCAACGCACCGGCTGCGCGGGCCCCGACGCCAGCAGTACGGCGGTCGTGCCCTTCACCATGCCGTACAGTACGGCAGCGAGGATGACGATGCTGGCGAGCGTGACGGCGAGTTGCTTCGCCTTGACGGGCGCGGGGTAGTCGTAGGCGTGGGCGTCGGTCAGGTCCAGCCGGGGCAGGCCTGGGGGGCATAGAGGACAGCAGTGCCACAGGCGGGCAGTGTTAAGAAAGACATGATGGGGCAGGCGCAAAGGGATTGACGGTACCAGTCAGCTGCAGCCAAGTGCTGTGCCTTCACGCCCCAAATCCAGGTCCACCGTGCACTACCGGTGCCCGCCGGTGCCTTTCAGTGTGCGGCGCGGGTTAGTAGAGCCGGGGTGTAGGGTGCGGCAGGAAGCATCAGCACTGCTGCAAGCCGTTGCTGCATAGCTCGGGGAGCCTGCTCTCCTCCCCCACTCCAACCCGGTCAACCCAAAGCCTTGGGCACAGCTTGCTCGCCTCCCCTGACTCACTGACGCCTTGCAATGGCCGATTGACAGCGCCCTGTCGTACAGCCCAATCTCACACCCCGTTCTTCCCCGCCATAATCGAAACGCACCTGCCGTGCTGGCGCTGTTGACCTCCTTCCACGTGCTGTCCCAAACGGAGGACAGGTCGGAGAAGAAGGCCTCAAAGTCCTTGTAGTCCTCCGGCTTGAGCACCTGGAGGGGCCAGGGGGATTGTAAAAAGCTTTAAACGCTACAGCTAACGTGAATACGAGTAGAATGTGGCCACTTGATTGACGGCCCAAAGGCAACGTTGTAGTCCTCTGCTTGCGCACCTGGAGGGGCCAAGGGGATTGCGACCACGCACCTGTGCCAGCTGCTGTGTTGAGGTGCGCGAACTACGGTACATGGCATAGGGCCATGGGCGTCCATGAGCTGCAGTCGGATGGTTCCCGCACCTCGCCCAGCATGCACAGCGTCCAACGGAACAGAGGGTAGCCCGCACCCCGTTGCACTCACACAACTCGTCCTTACGGCCCCCTGGCTCCTCGGACGTACCCAATGAGGCCTGTAACTGTAACCCACAGCCCGCCACCCCGTGTTTGCGCCCTGCGTGCCTCGTCCACAACCCGGTGCGAGCCGCGGTTGCTTCCCAGTAACGCCAAACCGCAGCCCGCCCGCCCGTCTGCCTCGTCGTACTGCCGTACCTACCCGCGAGTACTGCACGACGAGCGTACGACCGAAGTGCACGCTCATGGTCTTTTCGCTCAGCACGCCCTCCTTGCCGGAGGTCATGACGATCTGCGGGGAGCCGGGGCGAAGGGCAGGGGGCAGGAGGAAGGAGAGGCGGTCGAGGCCTGGGGCACTGCTTGGGCCTGAAGATGCAGCCAAAGGCAACAGGTTCAGCAAAAGCGGACCGACAACCGCTCTAAGTGGGCTACTGCAAAAGGCCTGCGCAGGCCTCAAGCCCCGACTCAGTGCCAGCCCGTATCGCACGCTGCAGCGCGGCCAGGTCCCCCGCCTACCACGCACCTGCACGGGCAGCTTCCTGCCGTACGCATAGTGCAGCATGCCGCGCTTGAGGGGCAGGCTGTGGGGCAGCAGGCTGCGGTGGCCTGCGGAGGGGCAAAGACGGGGTGGCCGTTGGGGTGGTTAACAGGGTGTTGGGGTAGCAAGCTGCCGTAGCATGTGGGTGCGTCGGGAGGGAGGAAGACGGGTTGTGTCGAGGCGGCCGGGGGGCGACGGGGATGGATCCAGCATGCTCCTGGGCACGGCTACCCTTGCGTTGGGGGTGTTTCAAACAGGCAAGGTTGCCAGTGGCGAGCAAGGCTGCCCTAGTACACAGGTGACCAAGCCGCCAGCGCCCTGCATATGCCCCCTGTCCCCTGGCATCGTGGCAACGGTACAAATTCTCTAGTGTCCGCTTGCTCTATATCATACATCACGTCAAGTGCAACTGCATACGCTATACATCACGTAAAGCCTCCCCTGCCGCACCTTCCGGGTACACTGCAAGCCCCGGCACCATGCTCTTCCCAAACGTCCTGTCAAGCCACTGGTTGAACACCTGCGGGGCATAGGCACATGGCACTGAGTCTCAGGCTTCCTGTGAAGGTTGCCCGAGCGTCGGTGTAAGAGGCAGGAACGGTCGTGGTAGTTTTGGCATGCACCTGGGGGTCACAAGCTCAGACACGTGCATGCATGGTTACAAAGTGCGCACAAACGACCGCAAGTTGTAGCTCTGCGCAAAATTTACAATATGCAAGTCACACATGCCGCAATACGCCCACCTCTTTATCCTTGACGGGCCCGCGCTTGAACAGCAGGATGGCCCGCAGGATGTTGCACGAGGTGCAGAACACGGGGAACACGAAGAACACCAGCCACCTGGGGGCAGCCGCAGTCGCAGGCACAGGAGCGGAGCACCGTAAGCAAGGGGGGCACGGAGAGGCAGGTCGCGTGTTTGGGTCAGGCCATGTCGCCACATCCTGTATCCCAGACCTGCAGCCGTCCGGACCTAGTACGACACAGCCTGCCGCTCGTTGCCCGCCCGCAGACCTGGCACAAGCACAGCGCAGACGCCCACGGGGTGGCGGAGGGTCTTGCCACACCCCGTACGCGCTTGGTAAGGGTGTCGTCGTACACCCGTACCGCCCATGCCAGCCCCAAACCCAACGGTCTTGCCACACCCCGTACGCGCTTGGTAAGGGTGTCGTCTTACACCCGTACCGCCCATGCCAGCCCCAAACCCAACGCTCCTGCAGCGCCGCAGCCACCACGAATCCCCTGCCCCAGCCAGCCCTGGTACGCACAGCGCAGCCCCACGTGGGCCCCGGCAGCGTAGGCGCTGCGGGCAACTTCGCGCCCAGCCTTCCAGCTTTGTGGGGCTACGCAGGGAGCCGCAGCCCTTCGTGCCCCGTGTTGCCGTGCTCCCAGCCGCCAGCCCTCACCCGCCTTTACAACCCTGCCACTGCTGCTGCCATTTGACCGCTGCTGCTGTCGGTATATCCGGCCTGATAGTCCCGCCGCGAAACCCACGCGAATCCCGCCCCCGGGGCTGCCACTGAATTCCACGCCACACCAACCACGACCGCACCACCCTCCACCTCAAGGGTCAAGCCCACGCAAGCCGACGCCGTCCGCAACAGGCCCAGCCAGCCCGCCGCTGGTTTACTGCAGCTGCTTTTGCTGCTGTAGCTGCTTTTGCTCCTCCTGCTGCTATCGCTGCTGATACAGCTGCCTCTGGAACGTGACGCGCCACCTCCCCACGGGTCATAACACGTGCTACGCGCTGCGGTCCTAGGACGTGTTGCGTAATAGTGCGGCACCGCCTGTTAGCAGCCGCAGAGGAGGCGCAGGCGGCGGCAGGCCGCCAGGTGGCCGCCCAGCACCACGGTAATCTCCCCTGGCCTTCCCTTTGACCAGCACCACGGGCGGCGCCGTGCGCACCCCTGACCCAGATTAGCCGACCCACATCGGCGACCCCCACAGCACGTGCGAGCGAACCAAACCCTGGGTGGTAGATGTCAACCCTGCTGATCTCCACGGGACGAGCTGTTTGGGCCTCCAGCATGCAAGTACAACGCCAACCCACATCGCGTAGCTGCTGCTTCGTGCTGTAGGCGATGACCCACATCGCCATGCGCGAACCCGGCAGTACCCCGCCCACCCCCCGCCTCTGCTGAGGAACGCTCAGCGGCCTTCCAGCCCGCAAGCTGCCAGTACACAAGCTGGAGCCCACCACTCATCTCCCCCTGTTTAGGAAGGGGGACCGGCCCTCCCTCCCACACACAAGCCAGCACAACCCAAATGTCGCACCACAGTGTGCCTTTCATGTGGTCCCTGCTACCGCTCACCTGCTGAGGAAGGCGGACCGGCCCTCCAGCACAAAGGCATCCACAAAGAAGTCAGCCCAGCTGCGGTGGTTGCACTGCGGCGTGGGTTAGGTCAACAAAGAAGTGTGTGGGTTGGGTCGGTACGAAGTGAGTAGACCGCCAGTGTGCAGGGTGGTAGTTTGGAAAGATCACTCATAACGTGCCGACCCAAATGATGTACGCAGGCGTTGTGTGCGCATGCATGCGTGTGTCCCAAGTGCCTTCATTCTCAGGACTGCGTGAGCAGGCAGCCCTTGCTGATTGTAAAGAGTGCATGTCGTTGTACTCTGAGCGTGATGTGTAGGTTGCATGGTGCTGTGGGGAGGCAGGGTGCAGGCAGTGGCAGGGCGCTCATGATGCGGTAGTAGTTGACGTCGGGCCCCCCTTACAAGGCCCCTCCTGGCTGTGCGCCGCCGAACCTTCGCAACAGCTGGGGGTGCCCTTCAGCAATGCCTCCATGAGTACTTACGAGGTACATGCATCGGCTCCCGCGGTAGAGCGAGAGCGTCCCTTGCTTTAGCACCGTCACCCCGAAGAAGCGCATGAGCGATTTAGTCCTGCGGTCGCGTAGCCGGTAGCATGATCGTCGCGAACCAAGCACCCACACCGTTTACCGTAGACTGACTTTAAGCCATGGGGTGAGAGCAGCCACCAAGCTTGGTCGACAGGCACGGTGCTGCGTGGTGCTGCCTGGCGCGCTCACCAGTCCAGCACATCGTTGCGAGGCCCAGAGAGTTTAAGGAAGCGAATCCAATGGACAGTAGCAAAGATCGGCAAGCTCCAGTAGAAGATGAAGACTGAGAACGCGAAGGTTGGTAACGACAGGAGTCGTTGTGCGACGGACCCCGCCATCTCTCCGCTATACTACAGATGCAATCCAAGCCAACAGATTAGTATGTTTCGCTACCACGACGCATCAAGTCCAGCCAGTCAGCAAGCTAGGGAGAACCCATGGCGGGTGAGGCGAGGTAGATAGTAAGCGTTCGTTGGGCTCAACAAGTCAGCTTCAAGGCAGTACGAAAGTAGATGGTGTGCATGCAAGGCTGCAGGGCTCGAGGGCGAGTACAGCCGGGTGTATTATTGCTGGTTTCGGAGGACGCTGCAATGCACCCGTCGCTCCTATAGGCGGCCGCGACGGCCTTCCAGCCCCTCCTTCAACACTTACACGGTTGCTGAGACTCCTGTTAGGGCCGTAGGCTTAAATATCTTTCAGGATGGCGACCTCCGAGCTGGGTAGGCACGCGCGCAAACCCTCCCCCTGGCATGCGATGTGCGAAGGAGCTCCCCTCACTGACCCGCTTCTCACTCGACTTGTCCTACAGCTTGCACCTATGCGGCTCTGATCCTGCACGACGATGGTCTGGAGATTACCGCTGAGAACATCACCACCATCTGCAAGGCGGCCGGTGTTGAGGTCGAGGCCTACTGGCCCAGCCTGTTCGCCAAGCTGTTCGCCAAGAAGTCCATGGAGGACCTGATCACCAACGTCGGCGCTGGTAAGCCGCTATGTTGCAGAAAACGAATACTAGGTGTTGTCTGGTGCGGTCTGTTATACGAGGAGGACTCCACTACTCTTTCACAACTCAAACGTCTTGTACTGCAATCTTATTTTGCTTTGCAGGTGGTGGTGCCCCTGCCGCCGCCGCGGCTCCCGCTGCCGGCGGTGCCCCGGCCGCCGGCGCTGCTGCTCCCAAGAAGGAGGAGAAGAAGGAGCCCACCGAGGAGGAGGACATGGGCTTCTCCCTGTTCGACTAAGCGCTCAGCTGGGCTTGTGCGGGCGGAATGCTCTCGCGTGTAACCCGGAAACAGTTCATCGGAGCCTGGACCCTTTCGCGCATTCTGGCAGCAAGCACGTCAGCAAGCAGCAGCACAGAAGCGACAGCGCAGAAGTGGGCTGCAGGGGTAGAGGGCGGGGGGGGGGGACCTGGTGCTTAGCCGATGTTGCCGGGCGAGGGGCCATCGCCGCTGCGAGAGCTAGCAGGAAGCGTCAACTCCTGGAGCGGCCGCTGTGCTACGGCGGGATGTGCAACAGCGGGGGAGGTCCGGCGCATTCAAGGGGGCCTGGAGCTGTGGCTTTTTGCCTCTGGGGTTGTCGATGGCGGCACTGGAACCCGGGGTGCAAGTGAACAGCTGCGGAGGGTTGCGGCTACCCCTTTCCAGCTGTATGCTGCAGGACCAGGGGACAGCTGAAATGGAGCTGCTGGGCAGGGCGTTTTGGCCGTCCATGCTCAGCACAAGCAGCAAGCAGTCCGGGGCCGCTTGTGCCGCCCTCCTCACCGCACTGGCTCAGGCAGCCGGGGCCAGCCATCACAGCCCTGCAGTTTAACCGGCAGACAGATAGGGTGGGCCACAGCACCTGACAGCACTGTGGTTTCCTGTCAGGCAGCTAGAGTAGCGGCCGTACGGTTGCGACAACCAGCTGTCATTATTCTCAGCTCATACTCAGCTGTGCAGCCTGTCCAGAGCACGGTGTGTCCAGGTGCATATGCTCAGGACACCAAAGGAATGGTGCAGGGCTGGCGTGTTGATTTGGGCGAAGAGTATCGACGTGGGGTACGTGGTGACGGGCTGTGTGGCCACACGAGCGACATGTGGGGTACAAACCATTCATGCTTTCGACAGGGGGTACATCAAGGCCTCTCTTGGCAGCACGTCCATCACGACATCGCGTGTCATTTGGTCAACAGCAGCAAACGGGGACGGTAAAGCGTAGGGGCTGCAAAAGGCGACATGCAGCAGTACGGTACTGAAACTACAGGTGCATGACGAGAACCTATGCCCCCGCTTTGCAAAGAATTTGGACGTGGGAAGACACGTGCCTTTCATGCCTTGCTACGCACGCGGTTTCGCAAATGAACAAAATTGCTGCGGCCTGCTGGATGGCGAGCGAGTGCACAGCTGCTGGGCTGCGGTGGGGAAGGTACGTAGCTGCCGGCAGCTGCTACGTAGGCTGGCGGTGGGAAGGGCAGCTGGCTGGCTGCGCAATCCGCCATGCTCAGGGCCACCTGAGGCAACAGCCACCGACAACACAGGCCGGCTGGGGCGGCCCACAAGGCAGCCAGGGTCGTGGTGTCGCAGCACGTCAGTGTGGGGCCTGCTTCATGTATGCCCTTAGCTAAGGACGGACGCCAGGGAAGCATCACTGGGCGACTGGGGGGAGCTAGGGCGACCGCCGACCGGTACATGCATCAGCGGGATAGGCGCACGGGAGGCTCCAAAGCTAGGGTGCATGCAAGCATGCCCCCAGATGCCCCTGTCCGGTAGCTGCCATCACCGTATGTCCGGCCAGGTGGACTGACCGTGACTGACCTCCACGGCTGCGTCCATGCAGTCAGCGCAGGCTGCCTGAGCCAAAAGTTAGCAACGACGCGTTACAACGGGCCACCTCGTCGCAGCGAGCTGCCCCCTCTTCCAACCCCTATCCCCCTGCCGCTCGCCGCCCCCGCCCCGCACCCGACACCCACACCCTCTCCCCCCGCCGCTGCACCCTCACCACCCTGCATCCCGTGCCCGCCTTTTAGCCCAAGCACCGGCCCCTCACCCCCATCCCCACTCACCACCCCGCCCTGCCTCCCGCTCCCGCTTCCGCCCTCGCTCCCATGCCCACCCTGCCTCCCGCTCCCGCTCTCCCTTCCTTCCCCACTCCCACTCCCTCCTCTCCCTTCCCGCTCCTCCTCCCCCTGCCCCTCCCTTCCCCCCTGCTCCTCCTCCCTTCCCCCCGCCGCCGCCGTCCCCCGCCGCCCGTAACGCCTCTGTCGCGACGCGTAGTACCGTAACGCCCGCTCCCACTCCGCCCGGTCAAAGTCCGGCCAGCACGTGTCAGTGAAGTGCAGCTCGGAGTAGGCGCACTCCCACAGCAGGAAGTTGGACAGCCGCTGCTCGCCGCTGGTGCGGATGAGCAGGTCGGGGTCTCCCCCGGCCAGCCGCCGCGCGAGGGAGGTGCTCAGCTGCTGCTCCAGCAGGTGCTCCGAGACCTGCCGGATATCGGCACATGTGGGTTTTAGTTGGTGCTGTGTGGCAGTGTGCAAGGGATTCGGGCGCGGGAGGTGCTCAGCTGCTGCGCCAGAAAATGTTGCGACACCTGCCGGGCGTGTACAGGTGCTTGGGTGTGGGTTCATGGCTGGAGTGGGTTAGCAAAAGGTGCAACTTTGGAGCAGGCGCTCCGGCAGCTGCTCCGAGACCTGGGGAACGTGCAGATGTGCGGTTGCGGACGTATGGTTGGTGTGGGTTCTCAGCTGCTGCTTGCGCCCGTTCCATCCCAACCCAACGCACAGCAACACAAGGGCTCCTTCCCACGCAACACCCCATAGGCACGCGCCATGCACACCACAGCACCTCCCCGGTCAGCGGCCTTGCTTACAGCTTCAGTCTCTGGTCGCAAACCTCCCTAACAACGCGTACGCCTTCGCGGTCTAGTCCTTTTAGCTTTGTCACGTGTTTTGTGTCCCCCTACACCGCATCCCGCTGCACCGCAACACCTCGCCGTTCAACCCATGCCGACAGGCTACCTCGGCGAACTTGACATACACACTGTCAGATCTCCTGCCCCGCCAGTTGTTCCCTGAATTGCCTACTGAACGCACACTACACCAACACGCGCACGTGCGCACACGCCCTCCCGGCCCTCAGCCCCGCTCCACCCCACCTGCTCGGGCTGTAGCTCCCCAAGCTGCCTGGTTTGGGCACATTGCGCCCCGACACACACTTCAACCCGTCAAAAACAAAGCCGTGCCCAGACACACACGCACACGTGGGCCTCCGACCCTTACCTGCTCGGGCTGTAGCTCCCCAAGTTGCACCCGCCGGCACAGCTCCGCCGCCGCGCGTGCAATGTCCTGCCGCCCGCCGTACGACAGGCACACGCACAGGACCATGTCCGTACAGTGCGCGGTGGCAGCCTCCGCGCTGTGGGCATTGGGTGGCAGGTAGGGGTTGGAGCCCTTATTGGGCGGCTTAGGCCTGGGCACGAGTGGTGGAAAGCCGCTGGGGCAGAACTGGGCGTTCAACGACGTTCCGTCCTGTGCGGAATGCGACGGAGCGGAGATGCAGCTTGCCGTTACGCCACGAGCCCGATTTCTCGCGTCAAGCGCTATGACAGGAGGGAAGGCGCCCGCTCGTGCACCGACGCCATGCTCTTCCCTCCTAACCCACCGGCCGGGGTTTGGGCGTGCAGTGTTCATAGACGGGGTCACCCCTAACCCTACATTTCGCCATCCAACATCACCCCCGCTACCCACAACCTAGCCATGGCCCGCATGGCCCTTGTGCCATAGCCTCCAAGGGCCCGGTCCTTTGCACGTAACCCACACACTTCGCGTGCTCACACCAAACTACTCGTACCCTACCACTGAGCACTCCCCTTTTTGTGCACACTTCCATTTACCCTACATCTCCCCGACTCCCCCCCCCGCCCGGCCCACACCCCTTCCCCAACCCTGTCCTAAATCACACCCCACATTGGCCACATTGGCCCTCGACTCATACACCCGCTCGCCCTCAACCCATAACCCACGCCCTTCCCCCACCTGGCCATGGCCCGCGCCAGTGCACCGGGCAGCGCACCCCTGTCCCCCGCGAACACCAGCCGCACGCCCTGGGCCGACAGCTGGGCCACCTCCGACTCCAGGGTGCGCTGCGGAGGACATGCGTGCGGGTGTGGGTTAGCGCACATGGTAATACACATGCCGTGGAGTCAAGCAACGAGCCGCACGCCCCGGGCAGCTAGCTGGGCCACCTCAGGCTCCAGGGTGCGCTACGCAAGGTGTGTGGGCGCGAAATCACCCCTGGTTGCAAGGAGGCATACCACCAGAGCTCTGTGCCGCCATGGTTTGATGGCATGCGGTGCATGTGCTGCACGCCCACACCGACACCCTACGCCCTACACCCGTGCCCGTACCCGTGCCGACAGGCTCCGGAACCTTCTCCCACACCCGCACCCGCACCCATATCGCCGCACCCTCACCGCAGTGCCTGTACGGTTTAAGCCCATACGTTCCGCTCAGTGCACACCCGCCCCCACACCCGCCCCCACACCCGCTCCCACACCCGCCCCCACACCCGCACCTGCATTCATACGGCCGCCCCCCACCTGCACACCCAGCCCCGCCCCCGCCCCCGCCCCCTCACCTGCAACAGGCGCATAAGGAAGGCCACCTCCTCCTCCCCACGAGCCCAGTTCTCCGTGCTGAACGCATACACCTGGGGGCGGAGAGGGAAAGAGGCGACGGTTGGCAGGAGGGCATGCTCACATCGCTGTTGGTTCACAGGGCAACAATCACTGCCTTGTCGGCTTTGTCAGAGGCAGGGTTCAAAGGTGGGGTTCAAAACACAGCTGGCATGCTCCTGCCATGGCACGTGCTGGTGCGGATGCTTGGCAGTCCCCCGCCGCCTGCGCCTTTGACGGCAGCAGCACACCGCCCTCCATACCTAGCGGAGAGACCCCTAAACCCCCAACCCCCTACCCATGCAACCCATGCCCCCCAGCAACCAGTCCTTGCGCACCACGAGCACCAACAGATACCCATGGCCAAGTAATCCCGTCATCAGCCGTGATTGATCGAACATAGCCAGGAATGCAGCAACGCACAACCGCCAATCGACTTACAATGTCAGCCCCCGTCTCTTCAAACACTTAACTCGTTGTTCGCGCTGTGCGGTCCCTCACCGTGAGCGCTTTGACTCCGTCCTGGCGGCAGTATCCCACCACTCGTCGCAGCGCCTCCGCCCCCGCCTCGTGCCCCCGCCGCCAGTCGCCCCCGCGCTGGCTGCCCCACCGATGGTTGCCATCCATAATCACCTGGGGCAATGACAGGTGCGTGCACGAAGATTATACAAGAGCAGCTATTTGGTATTGGAGGGATAGCTAAGGGCAGATGGCACAGTGTGGTGTGGGGCTATGAGCGGTGGTCCAACAGCTGGGGCCATCAGCAGGGGCAGTCGTCGGGACGGCACGCCATGGAGTATAGTACGTGGATGGCGAAATGAAGCTATTGGCAACCTATAGATGACGTGATCCGGTGAGGCTAACAAAGGTCAGAGGGGCATCCGGTTGGCCTGTGGGGGCTGGGGCGCCCCTCCGTCAGCCCCAAGGCGGCATGGCACCCCTGCCTCACCGCGACGTGACGGGGTATGACCGCCGGAGGCTGGCCGCTTGTGCTGGCTTGTGCTGAAGATGCTCGCCGAGCATTCAAGAAGTCTAAATTGGGAAAGTGCGGCCGGTGTTGCAAGAGCGCGGCAGAAGGAGGGACAGGCCGGTGTCTACCCGGGGGAGCTCGACCGCAGCAGGGCATCGTTCGAGACATTTTAGCGTTGTTCAAATGATGTAATTGGGTATGCAGACGGCTACCAAGGCAGGAGGCTTGGTGACCCATCTCAAATTGGCGTGAGGTCGCCGTAACGAATTCTGGCAGTCGCGACACAATACCACAAGCTGCTGAGCCCGAAAACAAGCTGATTTGTAAAAATGTTGAACGCTTGTCCGCAACGACGCCTGCTGCGCGGCGAGGCTGCTGCAGCGGGGCCAAACCCTTTCCCTGCTCCGCGAGTTGGTGGTAGACACAGCACCGCAGCTCCCGCGACACATGCACCATCTCTTGCGACAAAGGCTTCCCGCGAGACATTCGTTTGCAAAGCTCAAGCCTATGGCGGACGTGGAGGACCGCAGCCGCCAACGGGGAGCGAGATGGCTCTCGCGCGGAGGCCTTACGCTCCAATTCAGCCACAGCAACCAGCCTACCTGAACCTGTCGCTTGTGTCAGACAAGCAGGTCATCACCTGCAACAGCGGCAAGAGTTTGGGCACCATCGGAGAGGCTTGGGTGGACCCGCAGCGACTGGAGCTTGTGGCGTTTGACCTGGAGGTGAAACGCGGCGTCGGCAGCACAGTCGTGGGCAGCGTTCCGCTGATGGCCCTGAAGCAAATCGGTGACGTCGTGCTGGTCGAGGATGAGAAGGCGCTGGCGGAGATGCCGCTCGATGGCCGCTACGGCTTCGTGAAGCTTCTGGGGATGGAGGTCCGGACGAGGAGCGGGAAGGTGCTCGGCAAGGTGAGGAGGGGGGATGTGCCGGCCTGTAACACAAGGGCGAACGTTGTGCGCTGTTGGGGGTGGCACGGCTTGACCAGCTTTGGTGGCAAGGGCCGGCGAAGGCCTCTCATGCCCCCTCGTTGGCACTTCGGGTGTGGCCGTTTGCGTCTACCAGGGCCACCCTTTGGCCCCCAGGTTTACTTAACCGCAACACGGCCTCATGCGCTAACAGCACAGCATTTACAGCGGTTTTCCCAGTCCCGTCCCACGGCCTGCCCAACACCCCCGCCTGCGCGGACCAGGTCCCCCCCAACTGCCTCCCCATTCCCCCTCCAACAACTCCACCCCCCACTTCACTTACCCCTCAGGTCCGCGACGTTTCCTTCTCCCCCGACAACGGCACCATCAGCAAAGTCGAGTTCGACGACTTCGGCCTCCGCTTCCTTCCCGTCAACTTCTTCGACACCTTTTCCATCTCCTCCGAGCTCATCGACTCGGTGTCCATGGGATGCGTCCTCGTGGCAACCGACGAGCGGCAGCGCCAGGAGAAGCAGGGCATACTCAGCAGCATCCTGCGAGGCACGGGCACACGCCCGGTGGCGGGCCTCCTGTCGGACGGGGGCTACCGCTCCGAAGCCGCCGGGTACCTGCCCCAGGGCTACAGCTACGAGCAATGGCAGAACGACATCCGGCGGTGGGAGGCGGAGACTGGCATCCGGTACGAGGAGTACATGAGTCAGAACGCGGGGTACGGCTCCCGTGCGGCGCGTAACGCGCTGCCGAGCCGTACGACGGCGTCGGGGGCGGCGTCGGGCGGGCCGGCGGCGCGGTATGCGCTGCCGGCGCCGGCTGGGGCGGCACCGCCGCAGGCAGCGGCGGCAGCGGCAGGGCGGCAATGGCAGCCGAACCAGGTGGCGGCGGGTTACGGGGCGCAGCCGGGGCAGCTGCCAGGGCAGCAGCAGCAGTACGGAGGAGACCCGCGGTATCGTGGCGGTGCGCCTGGGGGCCCGCCTGGGCAGGGGAGGTACCCTGGGGCCCCGCCGGCCCAGCAGCAGCACCAGTGGGGCGCGCAGGGGCCGGCGGCTCCGGCGGCACCGCAGCAGCAGTGGGGGCAGCAGCAGCCGCAGCAGCAACAAACACCCACGGGGTGGCCGGCGCCTGGCGCTACTCCCCAGCAGCCGCCCATGCAGCAGCAGCAGCGGATACAGCAGGCGGGCGGGGGCCCAGGGCCGATGGGCGGCGGGCCGGGGGCAGGCCCGCGGGGGCCGGGCCCCTCACCACCGCAACAGCAGCAGCAGCCGCAGCTCCCGCCGCAGCAACAGCAGCAAGCGTACGGGCGACCGGGCCCGGATGGCTCAGCCCGGGGGAGCATGGGTGCGGGGGCCGGCACTGGCAACGGCATGAGCAGCAATGGCGCCAATGGGGCTATGCGGGTGGATGAGTGGCTAGCTGGTTCAGGGGCACGTGAGGGGCTGGAGGTGGCGGGGGTTGAGCTGAACGGCGCGGGGGCGGGGGCAAAGCGGCCGCTGGCGGAGGCGATGGGGTGGGACGGGATGACGGCGGGTAGCTCTAACGGCCGCGGGCCGTCGTACTGAGTATACGGCGCGGCGCGGGGAGGTTGGGGTCGTGCTGCAGCTAGCGGTGGGGAGTGCATGCGGGCTATGGGGTTTTTGGTGGCTTATGGTTGAGCTCGGTTGGCGGGTGGTTGGTGGCGCAGGGCGCCGCAGCTTTTGCAGCAGCTGTCGCTGCGGACCGTGCAAATGGCCAATAGCACGTTGATGCTATGCGGGTGCGGCTTGCTGAGCGCCCGGGTGTTGCTGGCGATGAGTGGTTTGTTTGGGCCTGCGCGGGCCGCGCACCCCAAGCGACGCTCTCGCCGTCCGACGTGAGAGACGTCCCATGCGCCTCATGTTGCGCTTGCCAACGGCAGAGTGCGCGGTTGCGCGCTGATAGCAGGAGGCTGCGTTAGGCGCTGGACCATGTACAAGCTTCGCTGGTGGATACGGGCTGCTCTCCGGAGTGTGGGAGAGGGCGTGGGCACCTTGCCTACCTGACTGCGGAAGTGCATACTTTCCAAGGGCCGGGGACTTACAACCCGTGCGTAAGCTGCAGGTGCAAGGGGGCTTTCTGCTGACGAAGGGTAATGGGCGGGGTGGCCCGAGGGGGCGAATGTGGTGGGAAGTTGCACGCATGTGGCCGGGTGTGCAGGCCTTCGCATCTTCTCACGGCAGCCAAAAGGCATTGCGAAAAGACTGTGCATAGGCAGGGTCTGGCGCAGTGTTGCTGCAAGTGTGTGCGCTTGATACTGGGATGTTGATATGGCGGTGTGGGGCAGTTGGCAGATGCACTTGCGAGTCGTTGCATGTGTGTACAGCATAGGTGCATCAGGAGCTGGTCTGGGTCACGCGCCGCCTGTTCGTCCAACGTAGCACAATACTACAACTCTGCGCGGTTGGTACGTTTGTTTGGTACTGCTAGTACACGTTTGGTGCAGGGCCTACCGTACTGTCATTGTGAGTGGACATGGGACGCATGGAAAGAGTTTGGTGGGCATTGCTGTAGCTGGGACAAGGCGGTGGGTGCTGAGTTGGCGCAGGTTGGGGATGGCCAGGAGCAGGGCTGAGTCTTCATACCTTCCTATTGATCAACAGCGCTCGTCCCCGCGTCATATGCCTTACTGGTCGGGATTAGGGTACCAGTAGTAAGAAACAAGCGGTGGGTGGTGAGACAGGTCGCCGCTTGTGTGGGGCTGGTCATGATACTGTGCAAGGCATGGGGGAATGGGACCGGTACACGCCTCCACGTTGGATTGTGTGCAGATGTTCGCGTAGCACAAGGTACTGGGCTGTGTTTTTTGCATGGCAGCTTCATACAGGTGTCTCCGTAAGACCGCTCGCTTTTTACTTGATGAGGGGCTACGCACTGGGTTGGCAGGATAACCTGCTGGGTTGTGCTGAGGTTAATGTTGCTCTCCAACACAACGGAATTGCAACCTCAACGGGCTGGCTGGTAACCTGTTGTGCCATTGTACGGCTTGCTGTAATAGTATGATGGAGAACAACCACCTTTGTTTACGGCATCACTGTCAAGCAAGTTGCACTCCAGGCACACAGCCTTTCAAATGCATGCACCGCATGATCCAAGATGCACCGCCATGCGGTGCAGTTTCTGGGATAACACTCGTGTAGGGACAATGACCGGGTGGATGAGTCCAGCCCCACCAGCAGTGTGCCGTACTCCTCAGGCCCCGGGTACACCGACACACAGAACGTGCCTAGCAGGGCAGCGATTGCTCGCCCAGTGGTGCCGCCTTCCAGCGCCTTCCGCTAACTAACAGGCTCACGCGCTCGCCATACCCTGATGCGGCCCATGCGGGCCACGCCGCTTCACCACATGGTTCATGCGTGGAGCACATCGCATGAGCACCTCCGTGCTCGGACCCCTGTGCACACAAGCGCGCGTCGCTCGCCACGTCCGCCGGCGTCCAACCTGCCCCGTCCTTCGCCCGCAAGGCTCACTGCATTGCACCCTGGGCACATGGGTATCGCTACCACCATTGCGGCAGGCTGCCCTTGCACCTCGTGACCACACACACTGATGACATCTGACATCTGCCGCTCCATGTAACTGCTCATGCCCTCTCCTAGCAACTCCTTTACGATGAGCTTTTGTTACCCAGCAACTGCATCGCTAGTTCGCTCCCACCTGAAACCACCTGAGCCGCCGCCTGAAGTCTCTCCTGAGCCGCCACAGGACCAACGCGCATCCACTCGTGCACGCACGCGCACTGCACGCCATCTCGCCAGATGCTCGCTGCGTTTTCCCTCCTCCGCCTTCGCCTCGCCGCCTTCCGCCTTCAGGCGCAACCAGCCCCCACGTGCCAGAGGACCAAGGCCAGACACAGCGCAGTACCCCCACCTGCCCAGCGCCCAGCACCCCACACCCCAAATCCCCCTCCCTCCCCCTGCCTACAGGTCCGGCGGTTCGTCCCCATCCTGGTCGGGGTCCTCCACCGCCGTCACCGCTGCCCGCCGCACCTCCTTGATCACAAACTCGCCTCCCTTGGCCCCCGCGCCTCCCCCGCCCTTGACGATGTTGTATATGCTCGTGCCCGACCCCCCGCCGCCTTGCCCCGGCTTGCCGTGCGGCCCTGGCCCCGCCGCTCTCCCGTTGGTGGCTGCACCAGCAGCAGCAGCACCACCGCCCAATGCTGCGGTTGTGCTGTGCAGCACCGGCTGCGCCGCTGTGCCGGTGGTTCCTGGCACCTTGGGCCGTAGGCGGGACACGTCGGCGATGGGGGTGTGTGTGTCCTCCTTGGGCATGGTGATCACCAGCTGGCCTGGGGTGTGGGGGGATGCAAGGATGGGGTACATTAAGGGCTGCTGGAGAGGGCAGATGGAAACGTGCCACCGTGGATCCAACGCACCCTGCAATACCCGCTGATGATGCTCAGTTTACGCGAGTACCATGCCAGGCAGCTGGTGCTAGAAAAGAGTGCAACGGTAACTTTGCACACGGTGTAGAAGGTAAATGTACCTAGGCCACGTTTAGGTACATACAGCGCATACGGTGGTGCTGCGCACAGAGAGTGCACCCCATAGAACACACCTTACATAGAACACACCTTGCGGCACTCACCCGTGGTCATGTTGCGCTGCGCGGTGGCGGCGTCCGGCCGCACCTCGCAGGGCAGCAGCAGCTGCAGCAGCTTGCCCTTGACCAGCAGCCGCACGTAGCCCGGCTGCAGGTCGGTGTGTATCAGCGAGGTGTCCAGGAAGCGGCCCACGCCCACCTCCAGCACCAGCGCCCGGCCGTCCTCGCTCTCCTCCAGCGAGAACTCCCACCTGCAGTAAGGCATGTCACGGATGGTTACGACAGCACGATCAAATAGAAATTGAACCCATCCTTCATTGCTCTTTGCTCAGTACTGAGCAAAAAGCAGTGAATTATGGGTTCAGTTGGGCGCTCTTGAATCGAGGACTTCAGACTGGGGGCGTGAGTGGAGGGTGTGTGGGGGCCACATGCCGCTGAAGTCTTCGTGCGTCGAAGGGCCCGCAAGCGCAAGCGATGGCTTAATACTGATTGTGATCCTCCAGGCCGAAGGGCCCGCACACGCCCCGATGCATCAGCCACTCACCAGCCCTCGTTCGTCTGGTACAGCCTCTCCCCCTCCTAAGGCCCGAAGGAGCCGGCGGGGGCATCAACCAAGAGGTGGTATGCAGCACGTACCCGACCGTATACCGTATAGTGACTCACTTCCCCTCGTTCTTCTGGTACAGCCTCTCCCCATCCGCCACGTCCGGGAAGCCGTCCCTCCGCTGCGTGCGCTCCCCCGCCACCGCGCTGTCCACGTCACCGCCCTTGGACTGCGCCGCACGCTTCTTGTCCTCCGCCTCACGGTTGGCCTTCTCCTGAGTGCCATCGCAATTGGATCCACAGCACAAGGGAGAGCACAACCAGCTTGTGAGGACAAGGCGTTGATGGAGCGAAAGGATGGGCGGTACATAACACAGCGGACGGCAGGTCTACGGAGGCCGTGCGGCCCGCGCCTGCTCCTTCGCCTCCCGGTTGGCCTGTTCTCTTGCACTGCTGGGGCAATGCGCATGCGACTGCTGCAGCAGGGCACGGCCCCGCCCAGCCAACCCAGCATCTACAGCTCTTCAACTTGCACGCCCGGTTCCCAGCTCCGTTTTGCAGCATAACACACAAAGCCTCAAGCCTCAGCCACCGCAGCCCACCCCGCCGGCAAGTACTACCGTAATCGGCACGTTTCAAGCCGTTTGCCTGTTCGCTCGCCTACCGACTCCCCGGGGACTTGGGCCACAGTGCGGGCGAATTCCAGTCAGTTACTTTGCTGGCCGGCCCGTAGCGCCCACGCGTGGCACCGTGGGTGACGCCAAGGGGCTGAGTCAGGGGAAATAGGGGAACTGGGAGTCGCATGCTCCCGCCACCCACCATCTCCCTGTGCTCCAGGGTGCGGGTGGCGGCGCACCAGGGCCACGCTACCGCGGGACTATCAGTCCAAGCTGCAACTGATTGCACCACAGCAGCCCTACCCCACCCACCATCTCCCTGTGCTCCAGGATGCGGGTGGCGGCGCACCAGGGCCGCCGCAGCTCCCCCTTCTCGTCCACGTAGCCCGTCTCGGGGATCTCGGCCCCCTCCTCGTACAGGCTGTCGTCCTCAACAGTGAGAGCAGCCTGGGGGGAAGTGCAGGGATGACACGCACGGGCTTTATGCGGCTGAAGACCTGGTGGATAGAGACACACGTGTTCCGTGACTCAGTGCTGCCCCCGTTGGTAGGGGGCAGGAGGCAACGGGGCGTACAGGCGGCGTGGCTCCAGGACCGCGCGTTGGGCTGTTTGTGTGCCGGTCTAAGACCAAGGCCGTCACGTTGTTGGACTGTATGTACCGCCCAGCCCACCGCCAGCGCACCAACACAACGAACTTCCACCAGCCCACCTGTATGTCCACCCCGTCCGCCGCCAGCTCCATCTACCGCCCATCGGCACCCGCAACCACACCCGCACTCCATAATCGCACCAACCCCGCGCTAACACGCCCGCCCGCCAGCCAGCCCACCTGTATGTCCACCCCCTCCGCCTCCAGCTCCCCCCAACGCCCATCGGCACCCGCGCCCGCACCCCGCCTTAACACCAAACCCGGGCTAATACACACGCTGGCCCACCCACCAACGCACCTGTATGTCCACCCCCTCCGCCTCCAGCTCCTCTCGCAGCGCCCGCTCCAGGTCCGGCAGGGCCTGGTTCGCCGCGATGCGCTCCGAGGGCTTTATGGCCTGGCCATCCTGTGTGGTGGTATAATGATGGTGGTTGTGTAGAGTAGAGGGGGTACAGCACGTTGCTGACGGGCCATGCGCGTGTGCGCCTTCCCGGGGGCAAACGTGCTGTGCGTTAACACCTTGATGTGCCGTGCGAGCTGTGTGGGCCACCCAATGAGCAAGGCGCAAGAACAGCAGGAACAAATCGCCTTTGTAGCCGTGCGATGTACGCTGACGTCGACACACGCAACCCACACCACTAACCCACACGGCCATACGCGCCAGCGTTTGCAGGCAGCTTGACCACCAGGTACTGCCTGCGCCATTGACCCCACACGCATGTACCCACCAGCTTTTGCAGCTGCGGCAGCTTCTCCATCACGTACTGCCTGTGCCCCTAAGCCACATTTTGACCCACATTCCTAAGCCACACCCACCAGCTTAGCCACTACCCCTGCTTGCACCCTTAACCCACACCCTAACCCACACGGTCACACCCGCCAGCTCTTGCAGCGGCGGCAGCTTAGCCACCACTACTCCTGGTTGCACCCTTCACCCACACCCTAACCCACACGCTCACACCCACCAGCTTCTGCAACTGAGGCAGCTTAGCCACCACGTATTGCCTGTATCCGTGCCAGTCGGTGCATGGGTTACCCAGAAGGTACAGCTCCTCCAGGTGGATGTTGGCGCGCAAGGACTCCACCGTTAGCAAGCCTACGGGCATGTGTATTAGCGGGTGCATGGGGCATGTGTACTAGCACTGAACAGCAGGTACCGCTCCTCCAGGGGGATGCTCGTGCGCGCAGGGACTCTACTCCCAGCAGACTCAACTGCCAGCAAGTTTGGACGGCGCGACTGTGCTAGTGAGGCGTGCACGTGTGGTTCAGAGCGCGTGTGGTGCGGTGGCAGCAGTGGTGGTACTAACTGCTGCGCCGGTGGATGCAAGGCTGTGATGCAGGACGGGTGCAGCTCCTCCAGGTGGGCACCAATAGTCCACGGCGCCATCGTCAGCCCGAGGAGGAGCACGGCGAGCTTCCTGCGCTGAGCCCACCAGCTGTACGCCTCCTCTCGGGCTGCCCGTGCACCCGGAGCTGAGCCTTCCGCCTCCACAACCTTAAATTTCACTGCAAGGCAAGGTGCAAGCCCCACCCGCATTCCTCGCGTGCCCCACTTCCTTGTGCCGCTGGGTTGCTGCTTATTTCACCAGTCTTGGAGACGTCCATGTGTCTGACGTCTCCCCTGCGGATGGACGGAGCTGCAGCCCGGCTGGCCCTTCCACATGCCACATGCCCTGTCCTGCCCTGCCTGCTCCCGTGATGCTGCTCATGAGGGCCGTGTCTACTGGTCTGGGAACACCCCTACGGTCTGTCGGCATCAGCCCACGTATCGTACGTCTGTCGGCATCAGCCCACGTATCGTATCGTACGTCTGTCGGCATCAGCCCACCACACCCAGTGCCATGTCCCTGCCCTCCCTACCCGCTTTTGACACGAAGTTGATGGTGAGGTCCAGCTTCTTCAGCGACTCGCATCGCTGCAGGTTCTGCAGCTTGGTGACGTTGTTTACAGCCAAATTCAGGTACTCTAGGTCCTGCGTGTTGTAGTGTCCAGGATGGCAGGCGAGGACGGGTGGGTTTGGGCGGGAAGCGGTTTAGCCCGTGCTGCGTCCTCGTGTGGTGGGTGAGCCGACCAGGGGATAGCTTCGCGTAAGTCTGCGCACCTTGAGCTTATGGAGGTTTTGAAGCTTTCCTATGAGGTTGTTTTGTAGGTATAGGATTTTAAGTTTGGGGCATAGCTGGCCCAGGAGCTCTATCTTCTCGATGTTCTGCTGGTGAAGGGCCACCTCCTCGAGCGTCGAGACCATGCCCTCGTTATGTTCCGCTCTCTGTAAGGCACATTCCAGCGCCACGTAGTAAGGACACTGATAACCGCGGCGGGGCAAGCCAGAATCGAAGCAGGACGAAACATGCCTGGCGGATCATGCGCTCTGTTATTCGCCCCATTCTTTCTCCTGTCTATGCTGTAGAAATGAGCAGCACCAGTCGTGCTATAGTGAGAGGCGGTAGGGTCTGGGTCCCGCTCGCGACCAATAGCGTGGACAAGGCGACAGCTGGGCAGACAAAACGACTGCAAGCCTACTGTACAGATTATGTATATATATGTTTCAAGTGCGCAAGCCCTGAACGCTCGTCACTATGGTCAACGCGTCGCCCCTGCGTCTCGCCCATGTCAGCCCAGCACACGTGTGGCCTGGCCAGGATGCGTGACCCGGCAAATGCCGCTACACAAGTTATTGCGCGGAGTTATATACACATGCAGGTGCAGAGGTGCCTGGATACTCAAGCAACACAGGGCCCAGCTCCACACAGGTTCTGCACTCTTTAATGAGGGGGGGCGGTATCTGCACTCGTAGCGTGGCCCAGCGTGGCCCAGGGGAGGAAGCAGCCCAGGGGAGGAGTCTTCCCTGGGGCAGCCGAACACCTTCCCTGTTGGCGTGCCTCCCTGGCCACGCCTATAGTGGTCACGTCCTGGCTATTTCAGACGCTAACTCTACAGGCCGTTCCACTGGATGAATATGGTA
>VFQN01001355.1_pt1 | contig 41323 bp, 43 predicted proteins | sample 3512371 | NCBI WGS metagenome assembly VFQN01 (sample SAMN10412370, study PRJNA504923) | tailings metagenome | isolation source: Replicate 2 from Balatoc abandoned mine | place: Philippines: Itogon, Benguet | collected 2017-08-28 | reverse complement strand
ATCTACTCATAATTTTTTTTTTCTTAATTTAAATTTTGATTTGGTTAAGATTCCCCAAGGACTAACAGAAGGACGACCTCCGTTGGTTCTACCTCCATGTGGATGATCCACCGGATTCATAGCTATACCCCGTACAATAGGTCTTCGTCCTAAATTTCGCTTTCTACCAGCTTTTCCATAAACCAACAACCTATGTTTTTCATTACTAATCACACCAACACTTGCGGTAGAATCCCCTGGAACCTTTACTAATTTTCCAGTGCTTAATTTAACAGTTGCTGATTTTAAATCAGCTCTTATTAACTGAGCTTTAGTACCCGCAGCTTTTGTATAGGTTATTTTATTTCCAACAGTTATTGAATTTATAATTGATCCAATAGGAATTCTATATAAAAAAGAGCGAAAACCTAATAGCAGATGATTACCTTTAGAATACATATCTAATACGTATTTATCTAGATATTTAATTTCCCTTAATTCTTTCACTAAAGTCCCAGGAGAAAAATTTAATGTGGATATCATATTAAAAAATTTTCTAGACTTAAAATCAAAATTAATAGAAACTAAGCTACTTCTGTAAGGATCATAAGTTACTCCAACTACTAGAGAAAATCTATTTGTATTAGTAAAATTAATATCGTGATATAAACGTTTATGACCAGACCCCCTATGCCAAGCAGTGATATGACCAGTTAACGTACTTCTTCCTAAACAAGAATTATACCCAGAAGAAACTCGAAAAATACGACTATCTTTTAGTAAGGTTGCTTTTTCTAGGTTTACTAAATGACGAATACTATTAGTAAACGCTTTATAATGTAGTACTCTTAAACTCATAACAAATTATCTATCTTCTATGAGGATCGAACTCATGCTTCTTCCGTGAAAGGGAAACGTCTTGACCGACTAGACTAAGAAGACAAAAATACCGCTGGATGGAATCGAACCATCGCTTTCAAGGCCTAAACTTGATACGCTACCATTACATTACAGCAGTTTAGGTTGATGTAAAAAATATAAAGTAAATAAAATACACTAAAAAGACTAAAATGAGAATCAAACTCATATCTTGAAATTTGCAATTTCATGCATTAATCAATATGCTATATAGTCAATCAAATATAATCATTTACGAATTAAAAAATAATTTTTTATTTTGTCGATTATGATCTAAGGTAATACATACACAACCTACTAATGCAATTAAAAGAATAACTCCAGCAATTAAGAAATTAACAATATGATAATTGTATAAAACTTGTCCAAAAATCTCAATATTTGATAAAGTATCTACTAAAAAAAGAGTATCAACATTAGAATAAGTTGCTGTAAAAAAGGTATTGTTTAAATAAAATAAGATAAAAACAAAGAAAATGTAAATAGAGCTTACTAAAAAAAAATAAATAAAAAACTTATATTTATTAAAAAAGTTTTTTTTCATTCTAATGTCTAACATCATAATAATAAATAAGAATAAAACTGCAACAGCTCCTACGTATACCACAACATAAGTTAAGGCTAAAAATTCAACATTAAAAATAAATAATATACAAGCTGACAAATAAAAACATAGAATTAAAAATAGAACTGATTCTACAGGGTTTAAAGAAAAACTCGCAAGTAAAGAACAAACTATTAATAAAACACCAAAAAATAAATGTAAAGTTTCTAACATAATATGTTTATTCAAAATCGGAACGATAAGATTCGAACTCATGACTTCCTGTTCCCAAAACAGACGCGCTACCAGCTGCGCTACATTCCGTAAGCAGCTTTGATGATAGTAGGACTCGAACCTACAACCGCCGGATTATGATTCCAAAATTCAACCAATTAAAATATACCATCTTATACGCTATTTAATAAGCGCCAAAATTACTTCTTCTTAAAAATACTTGGAGATAACCAGAGTCGAACTGATTACTTCATGCTTGCAAAGCATACACTCTACCAAATGAGTTATACCCCCTTTACGAACAATGAGACTCGAACTCATATAGTCTGCTTGGAAGGCAGAAAATCTACCATTAATTTATATTCGCAAAAAAAACAAATAAAAAAAACTTACCTTCTAAGAAAATTTACATTCGCAAATCTTGTTGTAGCCATGTTCATTAAAAAAGTATCTGAACTAGATAAAGAGTCAACATCTTTAACTACAGCTATGTTTTGAATGTAATCATCCAGTTCTATGAAAGAATAAAACATTCTACGAGTTTTAATATCTTCAATATTACTTTCAAGATCAAAGTCATTGTTTTTGTATAAATCACAAACTAAATCTCCCTTAAATAAATAAGTTTCATTTTTAGGAGAATGGCCGTTTATTGAAAATCTTCCGTAGTTAATTTGTTGATTCACTTCAGCAACTGATCGAGAATAGAACATCGTAAATAAACTATACCGTAAATTATAGTAGTTACTAAAAGCTTTTTCAAGCAAAAAGTCCCAACGATTATCTACAGACGTTTTTTTTCGATGATGAGGTTTATTATACATAATACGAAAAGCTCTATCAAGCTTTACTTGTTTTTTATGCCAAATTCTTTTCCTTATAATTTTTTTCGCTCTAAGCTTAATTGGAAAAGAATTTAGGCGTTTATATTTTACAGTTCTTTTAAATACTTTACGAGAACTAAAAGGAAATCGACTTCGGCGTTTAAAAATATTTCTAGCGGCTCTTTTCGATATACTTTTTATTTTTTTATTAAATCTTTTATAAACTCTCTTAGGTTCAATAAAAGCACGGTAAAAAAGTTTACGGATTTTAAAATCTGAAAGCGGACGTTTAATCTTTTTAAAGAAATAATTACGTATTATACTTCTTTGACCCGACTCAAACCTTTTAATAAAATAAAGTTCACGATCAAAAGAGCGCATTTTTGCAAATTTTCTATGTCGTCTATAATAACAATACTGAAGATAACGAATAGTTGCAAATGACTTAGATATTCTAAAATGCTTTTTTGAAGTACGAGGATAAAAAGTGTACTTTCCAGTTGAAAATTTAAAAGTTTTCCGATTAGCAACTATAGTAAGAGTACGTTTAGAATTAAATTTAAAGGCAGAGACTCTTTTTTTCTTAGATTTCCTAAAAGTATTAAGAGTTGAATTATATTTTCTCAGTAATCTCTTTAGTTTAAACCTATACCCATAAGCTAAATATGGAGATAAGCGATCATGAACACGCCATCGAAAAACCGGATATTCTTTAATAAAGACGTTTGCCTTGTATCTAACACCAAATAGAGGATTAGGAACTCCTTTGTAAAAAAAATATATTCGTTTTTTTTGCCGATACCGTTGCTTCCAATAATCATGCTGTTGAAAACCAAAAAAAAGACTAATTCGTGGCATACGATGAGATTTACCGTAATATTTACCAAAGACTTTATAATATTTTCTAAACTTCATACTATAAAGTTTTCCTTTACCTTTTAAAAATTTCTCTAAAGAAAACGAGCAAAAAGGCTTTAAATAGGTTCGGATAATCTTATATCTTTTACGTCTAACTGCCCTTATAAGTTTTTTGTTAGCTTTTTTTTGCCAAGGACGAAAAAACTTAGGCTTAAAAACTAAAGGATATCGACGCCTATGCCTACTTCTATTAAATCTTTTCCAACGTTTATGAGGAGTAGATGGAACGCTAGTTTTACTAAAAGATAAATCATATGACTTATCTTTTTGATTGAAACCAGAATCATTATTCCCCTCTGTTGGAATATATTTAACCGCAACCATAACTATTCCACCCCCACAGGACCGGGGGTTTTGTCTGGTTTTGACGAAGAACCTTTAGGCTTTTTAGCTTTCTTAGGTTGTATTACTTTCGTAGTTTCTGAAGCTTTCGGCGCTTTCGAACCTTTAGGCTTTTTTAAAATTTCAACTTCCTCAGTTTGTTGAATTTTTTTGACACTCCTTGGTGCTTTTTTCGACACCTTCGGCAATGGTTCTTCTTTCGCTTCCGCCTTCTTTTTCTTGTTTACATCCTTTGAGGGCTTACGTCCCTTTGGATCAGATTTAGAATTGGAAGGACTATCAATAAGATTAGGCTTTACTTTCGAAGCTTTCTTCTTAGGATTGCTCGGCTTTTTGCCATCCTTAGAAACCTTTTCAGTAAGATCACCTCTGGCCGGAGATTTCCGGTTTTTAATATCCTTTTTAAGAGGATCAACAACTTGCTCAAAATTGTCGGCAGCAACAGAATTTTGACTATTAACGGTACGCTCCTTAACTACTGGAGAACTGGTAGGACTAACTAAGTCCGAAGATACGTCATCTATATAGGTTAACATATGTTTTTTATTCAATAATTTTTTTGATTTTTTGAGTAATTTTTTTGCATACTTAATTCTAAGATTTAAAGAATTTAATTTGCGATTTACGTTTGTTATTTTGGTAAGTCTTGAAATACGTCTTCGTTTTTTTAGTGTAGAACGAAGAAATCGCTGTACGGGTTTGTAATAACGATTTCTAATCCATTCATCCACCTTAAACGGGGTACTTCTCTTTCTTTCTTGTCTATATAAAACAGGTCGCGTTCTTATTAGTTTGGCTCTGTAAAATCTAGAGATACGATATTTACGAGCTACAGCTTTTTTTAAACGCTTAAATTTAGGGCGTTTCAAATTAAGAACCCTAGTGTTAATATGCTGAATACTTCTCGTTTTTAAGTACGTTTTATATCTTATAAATTTTTTCATGCGATTAAAAAAAGTTGCTTTGAGTTGGAATCGAACCAACCAAGAAATGATTTTCAGTCATTCGTGAAAACCGCTTCACATCCAAAGCTAGAAAAAAGAAATTAACGGTAAATGTTTCTTTTTTTACTTTTAAAATAACTAAAAGTAAACTATAAGAATAAAATTAAGAACGCCATCATTAAAGCAAATAACGCCATTGCTTCAGTTAAGGCGAATCCTAAGATTGCTAGTCTGAATAAATCATCTTTTAGGCTAGGATTTCTTGCGGTACCAATAATTAAAGCTCCGAAGATAACTCCAATTCCAACACCAGCTCCAGCTAACCCAACAGTTGATAATCCAGCTCCAATTTTTTGTGATGCTGCTAATAACATGTGTATATCTGTAAAATACCACACATAAAAAACAATCTTCCTCTTTTAGAAGAAACCTTATATTGCAATTTATAGACAAACAAGCATACAAAACACCACAATAATAAGCACACTTACCTAAAAATAATAAACATAAAAACAGCACAAACACTGAACTTGTATGGCGCATGCCTTATTTTTTTAAAACACGCAATAAATTTGATATTTTAAGCACTAATCTAGTTAAAAGACAATTATTAAAAAACCAAAACGGTACAGAAGAAGAAGGATTTGAACCTTCATTGATGAATTTGGAATTCATTATTCTACCATTAAAATATACTTCTGATTAATACAATGATAAAAATTACAAGATAACGTGCGAATCGAACGCACATACATCGGATCATGAGTCCAAGATTTTACCATTAAACTAGCTATCCAAAACATTCTTTAGGAATCGAACCTAAAACCTGCGGCTTAGAAGGCCAACGCTCTGTCCAAGTTGAGCTAAGAATGCTCTTAACAGACTTGGAAATATCACTTTAAAATTTTAGTGGTTGAGACAGGATTCGAACCTGTGACAGTCTCATTAAAAGTGAGATACTATAACCAAGCTAAGCTACTCAACCTAAACCGACTACACTAATATACTAACTTTTACGTCAAAACACACCCACTTGACTACGCAAAGAATTAAGAAAATAACATTTTGTTGGACCTATAAAAATCAAAATGAGTTGCGCCGAAAACCATACTCAGTAAAAATACGAATTTGTAAAAATATATTGCTGAAATAAGATTACTTTATGTTTACATTACAGAAAAGACAACAGTAATCCCTCAGAAAACCTTGTTATACGTAGGATTACTTACTATTTATTTACTGATACTTTCAACAAGCCGTAGGCGTGCCTTCTGTTTATTTACTGATAACTATACCCCCTTTAAAGGGGGAACACCTAGTAGCGATCCAAGCTTACATTTTTAAAGAAAAAATCCTGATAAAAACTGTAGAAAAAATAGAAATATTTATTTTTTCCTTGAGTTCTCTAGTTTTTCAATTTTAGCGGGTATGTAATCAGAACGTTTTGGAGAGAACTCGCTGACATGACACACGATAAACAATATTCTTCCATCTTTATCTACTTTCATAGAAAAACCTTTTATAAAATTACGACTATCTCTTTTCATCTTTTTGCTTTTATTTACAAAATAAAAGTTGATTCTACCCAATTTTCTTTTTTGATATTATTGTCAATCTGTTGTCTTTCTATTTTTAGCCTATTTTATAGAAATTAGGAAAGCTATTTCGAAAATTTTAGATGTTTTAAGTATTTTTTGAGTGAATAGCTTTAACTATTATTAAATATTATAGGTTCAATAAATGAGCATTTCTTTAGTTTAATGCGTAGTCATATATACTCATTTATGACGTGAAAGTTAGTATATTAGAGTAGTGTTTTTAACAACAGTTCATGTCTAATTTTCAAAAATTGAATGCATTTTTAAGCACTGATTTTGGTTTTAAAAAATATTCAAAAAAATATTTAAAAAACAAGGTTGGTTATAATATCAGGCACCCTTTGTTTGTTATCAAGCATAAAGATGTTGAGCGTATTATTAACTCTTTAACCTCAATCTCTGAAGCTAGAGCTCTTGTTTCTGGTGGAACAGGGTCAAAAACTCTAAGATCTGAAGTTAATGACTTTATTAATTTTAAAGTATTAAACACTTCATATCAAGGAGATCGTCATGAAAAAAATCTCCCTGTAAGAGGTCAACGAACTAAAACTAATGGTAGAACAAGTAAAAGTCGGTCTCTTTCTTTATTTTTTTTAGAGCGTAATACTGCTGAGTCTACTGAGGATGAGGAGTAAAGTTCTGTTGCAGTTTTTGAAGGAATTAAAGAGATGTTCTTCTTTGATTACTAATATAAGCTTAATTGAATATTGAATATACAACTCTAATCAAAAAGGGTTTAATAATTTTGTAATATGAAAAATAAAAAGTGGAAATTAAATTTTTATAAAAAGAAAGAAAAACCTAGTATAGCTTTTAGAAAAAATGTAAGTCCTTGTAAAATTATTTTTATGAAAGGTTTTAATCTTTTTAACAGGAAAATAATTATTAGTAAATGGCTTACATTGTGCGTATTAAAGGCAAGAGATAGCCTTGCTAAGCACAACAAAGCATTAGGGTTAAATATTAACATTAAGAAAATTAAAGCTTTAAGCAGAAATGTTGCTTTAACGTTAAATGTTTTATTACGAAGAAGATTAAATTTAATGAGGCTTTTTGGGAAAGGTGTTAAGTTTAAAAATAAGACGTTAGTACATATAGTTAATCATAGAAAAAGGTTGATTCGTCGAAACGAAAGAAAGTCTTTTTTAATGCAACAAACTCAATATGTAATTGCGTCGTCTTCATATTTAGTATTACACGTTAAAGTTGTTTTTAATAATGTTTTTTGTCATTTAACAGATCATTGCGGAAGGACTATTTTTCCGGTAAAAACAGGTCCATCTTATGGTATTAAAATGTCAAAAATAAATATTAAGCTAAATTTAGAACGTTTTTTGTCTGCTTATACTAACGATTTAATAAGAAATATTGTAGGTAAAAATAAAGGTTTTATTAAAAATTTTCTACTTAATATAACTTCTCCTAAAAAATATCGAAGACGAATTATATTTTCTTGTAAACATTTTGTTATTAAAAAGTTTGTTAAGGCTCAATTAGAGTCGCGATCAATAAGATCAAGAGTTCTTAAAACCAATTTAAAAGAGTTTTCGTCTGTTAATAATTTTATATTAAATGTTGGTAAACAGAGAAGAACCCCGATGGCGTTTACTAACTTAGTAGCTAGTAAACCTTTTAATGGTTGTAGACAAATTGTTTTATTAAGAAAGAAACGAATGAAGTTATTTTCCTATAAAGTTAGATAGCTTTTATCAAATAACAAATGTCTTAAGGAATTGTGGCTGAGTGGCTTAAAGCGCTAATTTGCTAAATTAGAGTGTATTTTTTTGCACCGTGGGTTCGAATCTCACCTTTTCCCGTTATTATGTCTCAATTTACAATAAGTTCATTTTTAAATGTTTTATTTACAATAATCAAGATACTTGTTATTCTTGTGCCGCTTTTATTGAGTATAGCATACTTTACTTTGGCAGAAAGAAAAGTACTTGGAACCATTCAAAGGCGAATGGGGCCTAATGTTATTGGGGTTTATGGATTATTACAACCATTATCTGATGGGTTTAAGCTTTTTATGAAAGAAGCCTTAATTCCTAGTAATGCTAATAAAATTATATTTATTATATCTCCTATTATAACTTTTACTGTAAGTTTAGTAGGTTGGTGCGTTATTCCTTTTGATAAGTATTCTTCTTTAGTAGAATTAAATGTCGCTTCTATATATTTAGTTGCTGTTTCCTCTTTAGGTTTTTATGGAATTGCTATGTCAGGGTGGTCAAGTAACTCTAAATATCCTTTTTTAGGGTCACTTCGTTCTACTGCTCAAATGGTATCTTATGAGGTTTCTATCGGCTTTATTATTGTTACTATTGTAACTTGTGCTGGTAGCTTTGATTTACAGGAAATTGTTAATTCTCAGATTAATGTTTGGTATTTTATTCCATTCTTTCCTTTATTTTTGATGTTTTTTACTTCTGCTTTGGCAGAAACTAATAGACATCCTTTTGATTTACCAGAAGCGGAAGCCGAGTTAGTTTCGGGATATAATGTTGAGTATTCTGCTATGACTTTCGCTTTGTTTTCTTTAGGCGAGTATTCTAATATGTTAATGATGAGTGCTATTAATACTATTTTCTTTTTTGGAGGATGGTTACCGCCTTTATCTTTTTTAGGTTTTCTACCAGGCTCTTTTTGGTTTGCTATTAAAATTTCTTTCTTTGTTATTTTATTTGCTTGGATGCGAGCCATTTTACCTAGATATAGATATGATCAACTTATGGATTTAGGGTGGAAAGTTTTTTTACCATTGTCTATTGCTTATTTAGTATTTACATATAGTGTACTGAGTTCATTTGACTACTTAGGTAAATAAAAACAAAAAAGATATTTAACAGTAAATGGGTACGTTTAAATTTGTTTTTTTTTCCCGTTTGTTTTGGGTGTTTTTTTATTTAGTTGTTCTTGTATTATACCACTATTTGTATTCTGCTCCTCTTATTCAACAGATTGAAGCTGATGTAAATTTAATTATATTAAGATTAGAATTGGTGATGAATGCTAACGAGACGTTGTTAAACAACTCTAGTAATGTTTTAGCTTCTATTACAAATGATAGTAGTAGTTTTAATGTTTTATTGACAACTGGTGGGTTCGTTTTAGTTCTAGTTGCTGGTTTTTTTCTTTTTGGTATTGTTTTAAATCTTTGTTATTCGCAGCCTATATTTTTACCGTATGAGTCTTGGTTGTCTTTTCATTTAAAGGCAAATAGTGCATATAGTATCTATTCAAAATGGTTGCCTATTTATAGTTGGAAAGCACAGTCCTTAAAGTATTATAGAGACTATTATATTCAAATTTGGGCAACACATGATAATCCTGCAGCTGATCAGTTGCCCGAAGTGATTATTACTTTGGGCGAAAAATACCAGCAAATGCTTGACTTTCAGCATTGTGGTTATAAAGTACTACAGTATATGTGTGCCAGTGATCCAGGAGCGATTAATCGTCTTACGCCAAAAGATCTTGATTTGTTTTTTAAAACACTAGAGCATTCCCGAGATATTACCGATTTTATATTGGTGTCAAAAAAAGTGGCTAATGCGGATGCATTCGGTGTTATAAATAAACTTTTTACCTAATTTAGCTAGCATAGGTGAATATATCTCAATAAGTAGAGAATCAAATTGTGGCTTTGAAGGTTATGAGTGCAACTCTCATTATTCACCCGAAGAAATAGCTCAACTGGTTAGAGTGACAGCCTGTCACGCTGTAGGTTGCGGGTTCGATTCCCGTTTTTTTCGTATTTTTGCTGTGAGTAAGGATTATTCAAAGTATGACCAGTTTATTTTTTTTAGAATCTACAAAAATAGGTTTAATTATATTATTTTCTGTAGCGTTATCATGCTTGATAGTTTTATTATCATTCTTACTAGGTCCTTCGATACCAGACTCAGAAAAGTCTTCTATTTATGAATGTGGTTTTGATCCATATGAGGATGCGAGAAATGAGTTTGATGTTCGTTTTTATTTAGTAGCAATTCTTTTTATAATTTTTGATTTAGAAACAGTATTCTTTTTTCCATGGTGTGTGACTTTAAGTCATTTAAATTTTGGTGGTTTTTGGAGTATGCTTGATTTTATTTTAGAATTATTGGTTGGTTATATTTATGCTTGGCAGGCAGGGGCTTTAAATTGGGATTAATTTTATGAAACTGTCTGCAAATAAAGATAAAAAGTTAAGAAAAAAACTTTCTCAGCTAGAATTAGAAGAAAGACAATACAAATATTTACGAGTTAATGTTTTGAATTTTCCAGATTATAAACAAGATTGTAATGTTTATAAACATTATTTTAATGCTAGATTAAAAAAAAGGATTTCGAAAACAAAACTTGTTAGGAGATGTTTATTAACTTATAAAGCTCGTGTAATGTATAAAAAGTTTAAAATTTCAAGGGTTAAACTTAAGTACATGTTAGATTTAAATCTAATTGCTGGTTATAAAAAAGCAGTTTGGTAATTTATTAGCATATGATACAAAAAAATACAGTTTTATCAGTAGTAGACAACTCCGGGGTGAAACGTGCTCGTTGTATCCATGTTTATCATGGATATCGAAAACGTTATGCTAAACTTGGTGATTTAATATTAGTATCTTTGTTGACTGTTCGACGCAAAGAAAAAACGGAAAAACAAGATTTAAAAAAAGGGGGTGTTTCTAAGGCAATAGTTCTTAGAACAAAGACAACTAAGAGTTTTAAAAGTAATAATCAATTATTTTTTAAAGAAAATAGTGTGGCTTTATTAAATACTAAAAGTAAATTTGCAGGAACAAGAGTGTTTGGTGTGATTCCTCGTTTGTTAAGAAAAACTAGATTTTTAAGGTTACTTAAAATGTCTGGTGGTGGTGTATTTTAACCACGTTCTTTGATAGCTCAGTGGTAGAGCAGTTGGCTGTTAACCAATTTGTCGTGAGTTCAACTCTCACTCAGAGATCTTAATAGTATGTCTACTTTAGCTAAAACAGCTTGCAAGCATAAAAGAAAACCAAAAGTTCGATTAAATAGAACACCAGCACTTCAAAAAACTTGTCAACGCCAAGCTATTGCAGTTAAAGCGTATACTCGTTCTCCTAAGAAACCGAATTCTGCAAGACGTGCAGTATGTAAAGTTCGTTTTTGGTCAAAAAAAAGAAAAAGACTTTATATATTAGAAGCCTATATTCCTGGAATAAAACATAATGTACAAGATTATACTGTTTTACTTTTAAGGGGAGGAAGAATTAGGGATTTACCGGGAATTAAGTATAGAGTAGTTAGAGGAGCTTATGATTGTGAAGGTGTTAAAAATCGAAAAAATGCTAGGTCTAAATTTGGAGCAAAAAAACCAGGAGTTTAATATTAAAAAAATATGTCATTAAGAATTAATACACAAAAGTTAATCAAATTAAAAAAGGGGCGAGTTCCTACATTAGGTTCTGATTTTGTAGGTGTTTTAATAAAAAATGGTAAAAAGAATAAAGCAACTAAAATTTTTGAAAATGCATTAGCTAATGCATGTTTAGAGTTAAGAAAGCCGTTACCTTTTGTATTAAAAACCGTAGTAAATCGAACATCACTTTTTTTTGAAATTAAAACATTAAAGCGTGGAAAACGTATGCTTACAATTCCTCATTTCGCAAATAGAGATCGTATTCGTTTTTTAACAGTTCGAAATCTAATTCGTGATCTTAGAGAAGAAAAATCATTTTTAAATTTAACAGATAGACTTACTCAAGAGTTTATTAAAATAGTTATGGGGAGATCTTCAAAAACTATTGAAAAAAATAAACAGATTGTGAAAGAAGCTGTGAGACATAAATCTTTCTTACACCATAGATGGTAAAAGAATAAAAGCAAAAAGATGAAAAGAGATAGTCGTAATTTTATAAAAGGTTTTTCTATGAAAGTAGATAAAGATGGAAGAATATTGTTTATCGTGTGTCATGTCAGCGAGTTCTCTCCAAAACGTTCTGATTACATACCCGCTAAAATTGAAAAACTAGAGAACTCAAGGAAAAAATAAATATTTCTATTTTTTCTAAGGTTTTCTTTCGTTTTTTACCCAGAATTTGTAAAAAGGATTGTAACTCAGTTGGTAGAGTACTCGCCTGATAAGCGTGAAGTCAGTAGTTCAAATCTACTTAGTCCTATTTTTATAATTAAGAATTTTTATGGCTTTAGCTAACAAAACGAAAGTTTATAAGTTTCAAAAGCATAGCTTTCATTTAGTAGATCCAAGTCCATGGCCACTAATTTCTGGAATGTCTGCCTTAATGCTAACCTTTGGGTTTGTTTTATATATGCATGGATATTCTGGAGGTTCGTTTTTATGGAAGTTTGGTCTAATTATGATTGTTTACATGATGTACTGTTGGTGGCGTGATATTGTACGTGAAGGTACAATAGAAGGTCAACATACTAAATCAGTACAAGCTGGATTAAGAATGGGAGTTATCTTATTTATTTTATCTGAGGTAATGTTCTTCTTTGCCTTTTTTTGGGCATTTTTCCATTCAAGTTTTAATCCAAGCTTAGCTATTGGTGGTGTATGGCCTCCAGCATTTATTGTAACTTTAGATCCTTGGAAAATTCCATTACTGAATACCTTCATTTTATTAACATCTGGAGCATCTGTAACATGGGCTCATCATTCAATTGTGATGGGATCTAAACATCAAGCATCATTAGCTTTATTAACTACTATCGGATTAGCGGTAATTTTTACATTATTACAGGCGTATGAATATGTTACTGCACCGTTTACAATATCTGATAGTGTTTATGGTTCAACTTTTTATATGGCTACTGGATTCCATGGGTTTCATGTAATTATTGGTACAATTTTTTTAACCGTATGTTTTTTTAGATTGTATTTTAACCATTTTACAAGAGAACATCACTTTGGTTTTGAAGCAGCAGCGTGGTATTGGCATTTTGTTGATGTAGTTTGGTTATTCTTATTCATCACAATATACTGGTGGGGTTCGTAATTCTATAAATAAATTGAGAAAATGATAAAAACTATGTTTTTTAGTCCGTTAGAACAATTCCAAGTATTACCAATAGTTCCAATAACATTTGGTTTTATTGATTTAAGTTTAACTAACGAAGTAGTAATACTTTTTTTAGTATTCTTTTTACTTGGTACTCTTTTATTCTCGTTACTTTATAAAGATGGTAGTTTTTTTTTAATTCCTAACAGATGGCAAGCCATGTTAGAAATGATTTATAAAGCAATACTGTCTTTAGTTGTTGATAATATTAGAAATGATACAGCTGAAAGATTTTTTCCGCTAGTATTTTCTGTGTTTTTCTTTATTTTATCCTTAAATGTTATCGGTTTAGTTCCTTATAGTTTTACTATAACTAGTCACTTAATCGTTACATTAGCGATAGCACTATCGATTTTTATTGGTATTAACATTATTTGTGTTAGAAGACATGGAATGAAATTTTTTTCATTGTTCCTTCCGCCGGGGACGGGTGTTGCGTTTGCTTTTCTATTAGTTCCTATCGAATTTATATCTTACTTTTTTAAGCCAGTAAGTTTATCTATTCGATTATTTGCTAATATGATGGCAGGTCATACCTTATTAAAAGTTATTGCAGGTTTTGGTTTTGTTTTAATGGGGAAAGCTGGGATATTATTCTTTATGCATTACATTCCACTATTAATTTTAATTCCATTATTTGGGCTAGAACTAGCCGTTGCATTAATTCAGGCGTTCGTGTTTAGTATTTTAATATGTATCTACTTAAATGATGCAATAAATTTACATTAAACAATTCTATTAAAATTTATAAACAAATCCTTACTTCTTTTAAGATTCGATTATACCCCGGATCAAGTAGGAACTAGGAGCAAACAAGTATATGTGTATACGACTTAAAAGTACCAAATACTGAGAAGGTTTATGTGTGAACATAAATGGGGAGCCGTAGTAGGGAATCATTGGTTTTGTTTTAAAATTTTGATAAAAACAAATACTTGTGTAATTTAGATATTTTAGTCTTTTATTTTTAATTCGATTTATAAAACAATTAAAAACAGTTTTAAATGCATTAAAGGGATACTTTGGAATCAAAAGTTTCTAGTTGTGTACTGCAAAAATGAGGTTTGAGTTACTAACGTTGAAATCTCGTAACTAGTAAAAGAAATTTCTGTTCTAGACAGTAAAAAATCAGGTGAAGTAAAACATTTCAGTAACTTGATATATGTAAACAACATTTCGAGAGTAGTGGAGAGCGAAATCGATCTAAAGATAAAAACTCAGATCTGATTACGAAAGAAAGATAGGGTGCTATTCCCGTAGTAAGAAGAACTAAGTTTTTAATGAACATCGGAATATGTGATTTTTGATGTGTTAGAGGATTTACCCTCTTCTTTATAAATTTTTGATTACCGATAGCGAATATTACCGTGAGGGAAAAGTGAAAAAGAACTTCTATAAGAGTTAAAAGATTTGAAATGTAATGCATATAATCAGTTGGAGCTAATACAATAAAAAATTAGTGACAGCGTACCTTTTGCATAATGGACCAATAAATTTATTTAATTAACGAGTTTAAACACAAGTGACTGTTTAGGCGAAATTTATTTGAAAATAATAGTTAATTAGATAAAACCCGAAGCTGAATGAGCTAACTATGAACAGGCTGAAAAATGTCTAAAACCGTTTGAAGGGCCGAACTCGTGGATGTTGCAAAATCTTGGGATGATTTGTAGTTAGGGGTGAAAGGCTTATCAAATTCAGGGATAGCTGGATTTCTGCGAAATATATTTAAGTATAGCCTATAAAAAGTATGAAGAAAGGGTAGAGCACTTTCTGTATGAAGGGGATGAAGAGTCTTATAGATTACTAAAAAACTACGAATATTTCTTCATGAATTATAGAGTCAGACGTTAAGCGCAAAGGTTTATCGTCGAAAGGGAAACAGCCCAGATTAACAGTTAAGGTTTTAAATAGTAAACGAAGTGATAAGAATGTGCCGGAGTCATGACAATTATCAAGTAGGCTTGGAATCAGCCATCTTCTAAAGAAATCGTTAAAGATCATTATTCGAACTCTTGCAAGTCGAAGATTTAGAGAAGCTTTAGTTTACAACCGAAACTTTAGATATATTTTAACAATTTATGTGGTAGCAGAATACTCAACGTGTCGTGAGTTATTTCGTAAGAAATAATGGAGAGAGTTGAGGCAAGCATATTGGTATTAGTAAAGGAAACAATGAAAAACATTGTCGCCAAAAGTCCAAGGTTTCTAATACACGTGATCAACATTATTAGATTAATACGGACCCTTAGACAAATTTACAATTGTATAAGTTGATGGGAATTTAACGTGACGGATGTCACTTTTATCTTTTTTAAAGTTTAAAATAGTAGAAAATATCTCTGGAAATAGCGTTAAAAAAATTACCGTACTGCAAACCGCCACAGGTGGACAAATAATTTATATTAAGGCGATCAAAAGAACTATATGTAAGGAACTCTGCAAATTGACTCTGTAACTTCGGGAGAAGGGGTGACGCTATTGTTTTATTACAATAGAGTTAGCATTGAAGAGGAAGCGGCGACTGTTTAACAAAAACACAAGTCTCTGCGAATTCGAGAGAAGATGTATAGAGACTGACGCTTGCCCGGTGCTGAGTAGCTATGTGGAGATGTGAATACATCGAAATTATCCTCCAGCAAACGGCGGCTGTAACTCTGACGGTCCTAAGGTAGCGAAATTCCTTGGCGGGTAAATTCCGTCCTGCATGAGTAGCGTAACGACTGCTTCACTGTCTCGCATATATTTTTGATGAATTTGAAATACCCGTGAAGATGCGGGTTACTTACGATTAGACGGAAAGACCCTATGCACCTTTACTATGATCATTTGTTGTTTTGTTGGTACTCTCTGTGTAGCATAGATGGGAGCTATGGCGTCATTGAAATACCATCCTGAGGGTCCAATCTTAACTAACCTTTACCAGGGGGACAGCGTGTGAGAGGTAGTTTGGCTGGGGCGGCCGCCTCCTAAAGAGTAACGGAGGCGCACAAAGGTAAGCTTAGATTTTATATTGTTAAGGGTAATGACATATGGTTGCCTGACTGTCAGACTGACAAGTCGAACAGGGACGGAAGTCGGTCATAGTGACCCGGTAGCTTTTAGTGAAAAAGCTATCGCTCAACGAATAAAAGGTACGCTAGGGATAACAGGCTGATGGTTTTAGAGAGTTCTTATTGACAAGACCGTTTGGCACCTCGATGTCGGCTCATCACATCCTGAAGCTGTAGAAGGTTTCAAGGGTTCGACTGTTCGCCGATTAAAGTGGTACGTGAGCTGGGTTCAGAACGTCGTGAGACAGTTCGGTCCCTATCTGTCGTAAGTTGGGAAAATTGAGAAGACTAAATTCTAGTACGAGAGGACCGGATTAAGTAAACCTATGGTGTATTGGTTGTTGACAAGATTTTTAACACAAAGTATATGTATTTATCTGAATACGTATATGCTTAATTAATATTATTGTTTGGCATCGCCAAGTAGCTAAGTTTATAAGAAATAACCGATGAAAGAATATAATCGGGAAATTTACTTCGAAATAATTTTCTAGTTTCGTAATAAATGATTACGTTGATAGGTTTCAAACACAGAATGTGACTTTAAAATCTTCTGGTTTAGAAATACTAAAATACATCACATGATAGTATAAATAATTTTATATTTTAAATAAAAAAATGTTAACATTTCAAATTGCAATTTGTTTATCCATGTTTGTTATTGGAACATTAGGAATTCTGTATAACAGAAGAGATATCCTTATTGTTCTAGTTTGTATTGAATTATTACTGTTAAGTGTTGGAGTTTTGTTTATAGTATTTTCTATTTATTTAGACGATATGATTGGTCAACTTTTTGCTATTTTTATTTTAACTGTAGCAGCAGCTGAGTCCTCTATTGGTTTAGGAATACTAACACAATATTACAAAATAACAGGAGATATATCTGTAATAGATATAGGAATGCTGCGCGGTTAAATTTCTTTTTATATTTTAGATAAATAATAACATATGCCACAGTTTGATTTATTTAGTTTTTTTGTACAAATAGTTTATGTAAGTATGGCTTTTGCCACATTTTACTTATTAAACGAGTACCTTCTATTAGTTAGACTTTCAAGGGTTTTAAAGGCTCGAAGAAAGTCTATAGAGTTATCAGCTCAGTTAATGGCTAGGGAAAGAGAAAACCGAAAGGTTTTATATAATACAGTTATTAAGTTAGCGTTATCGAAATAAGGTTACAGTCTTCGCTTATATATTATTATAGGTGAGGCAAAATGGAGTAATTGGTAACTCACAAGCCTCATAAGCTTCTGATGGAGGTTCGAACCCTTCTTTTGCCACGTGTAACTCTGATTGTGTAATACAAATATTTAAACAACTTGATTTGTACCAAATCATGCGAGATTAAGAATTTGATCCTGGTTCAGGATGAACGCTAGCAATACACTTAACACATGCTAGTCTAATGTAATGATATTTTCGTTACATGGCGTACAGGTGAGTAATACATAGGAATTTGCCTTACAGTCTTGGATAAATATGGATTTTAGTGTCCGGCTTAGCCACCTGAGTAGCTCGTCTACCAAAGATGTGTTTTTTCAATGAAAATTTGAAAACTACACGGTTAATACAAGGCCTATAAATATTAAATAAAACAGGATATATTGAAAAATTAATTGCTGTAAGATGAGCCTATGCAGGATTAGGTTGTTGGTGGGGTAAAGGCTCACCAAGCCCGCGATCCTTAGCTGGTTTTGGCGAACGATCAGCCACATTGGAACTGAGATAAGGTCCAGACTATGTCAGCAGTGGGGAATATTGGACAATCAGCGAAAGCTTGATCCAGTGATATTGCGTGAGTGAGGAAAGCACAAAAAGATTCGGGAGTAACTAACCCGAATCGGCTGTAAAACTCGTTCGTTAGGGAGGAAAATGACTGTACCTAAAGAAGAAGCTCCGGCCAACCTCGTGCCAGCCGCCGCGGTAATGCGGGGGGAGCGAGCGTTATCCATCATGATTGGGCGTAAAGTGTCTTAGAAAGTTAGAGGCGGCATCGACTACTTAATGTTAAATCTCAAGATTATCTCTTGAATCCGCATTAAAGTAAAGCTTTGCTTTGAGTACGTTAGAGGTAAACAGAATTTTGCGAGGCGGGGTAGAAACCATATTCGCAGAGGAATGCCAGTGGCGAAAGCGGTTTTCTGGGACGTACTGACGCTGAACGACGAAAGTATGGGGATCAAATGGAATTAGATACTCCAGTAGTCCATACTGTCAAAGATGAATATTAACTTTAAGACGAATCTTTCTCTTATTGTAAAGCTAACGCGTTAAATATTCCGCCTGGGAAGTACGATGTCAACATTGGAACTCAAAGGAATTGACGGGGAGTCATACAAGTGGTGGAGTATGTGGTTTAATTCGATAACACGCGCGAAATCTTACCAGTTCTTGAATATTTTTCCAAAACAAATACGAGAGTATTTCGTTGGTTAAGTGAATCAAGATATTCATAAACAGAAATTTACAGGTGCTGCATGGCTGTCGTCAGCTCGTGTCGTGAGATGTTTGGTTCAGTCCAAAAACGAGCGAAACTCTTATTTTATATTGGTAGTGATTTAGGGTCTCCTTAATTACCCACTTATAAAATACTGCCGTACTTACGTCGGAGGAAGGAGAGAACGATGTCAAGCCTTTATGGCCTTTATGAACTGGGCTACACACATGCTACAATGGTAATTACAAAAAGTCTTGCAAAAGAGTGATCTTGAGCTAATCTTTAAAAATTACCACATTCCGATTATAGGCTGCAACTCGCCTATATGAAGCCGGAATCACAAGTAATCGCAAATTAGTACGTTGTGGTGAATCTGTACCTGGCTCTTGCACACACCGCCCGTCACATGCTGGAAGTTAGGTTTGCTTGATGTTGAAGCTATACAATAATCTTAACAAATTTAAATTTTGTTCTTTTTATTGTGGTGGATACGATTGTAAGTTTGATGACTGGGATGAAGTCGTAACAAGGTAGTCGTACGGGAACGTGCGGCTGGAACAAAATATTTTTACATTAAAAATTTATTTTCATAACAGATGAGCTTATTAGACGTATATTCCGCGTATTGTGATGGCCCCGAGAAATGGCAGCTAGGAGTACAAGATCCTGCAACACCTGCCATGGAAGGGATGCTTTACTTTCACAATTATCTTGTTTTTTTTTTAATATTAATTGGTAGCTTCGTTTTTTGGATGTTGTATCAAGTTTTAATTAATTACAACGAATTTGTAAACACAACAAGTAACAAATTCACACACTCAAGCTTATTAGAAATTGTATGGACCATTGTTCCAGCTGCTGTGTTAGTACTAATTGCAATACCTTCTTTCTCATTATTATATTCCACTGAGGAATTGATTGATCCGTCTTTAACTTTAAAAGTTATTGGTCATCAATGGTATTGGAGCTATGAATATTCTGATTTCGTAGAGTATTCAGATGGCGAATCCATAAACTTTGATTCTTACATGCTTTCAAGTAGCGATTTGCCTTTAGGTTCTTTTAGATTACTAGAAGTTGATAACAGAGTAATACTACCAATTAACACTCATATTAGAGTATTGGTAACTGCTGCTGATGTGCTTCATAGCTGGGCAGTTCCTTCTTTTGGTTTTAAAATAGATGCTTGTCCTGGTCGACTGTCTCAGGGGGCTTTATTTATTAAGCGAGAGGGAGTATTCTATGGTCAGTGTAGTGAAATATGTGGAGTAAATCATGGATTCATGCCAATTGTTATTAAATCTGTAGTAAAAGATAATTTTATAAATTGGGTTTCTAAGAAAGTAGAAACTTTCAATCTCGCATAGTTTAATAGACTATGTTTAGGTGGAACAAAGATGCTACTTTAGCATTTATAGATTCACATATTATAAATTATCCGACACCTATTAATTTAAACTATTTTTGGAGTTTTGGTTCTGCTGCGGGAATATGCCTAGTAATTCAGATTGTTACGGGGATTTTTTTAGCAATGCATTATTGTGCTAATGTAGATTTGGCGTTTGATAGTGTTGAGCACATTATGACAGATGTTAATAGCGGATGGATATTAAGATATGTTCATGCTAATGGGGCTTCAATGTTTTTTATTGTTGTTTACTGTCATATTTTTAGAGGATTATATTATGGTTCGTACGTTTATCCTAGGGGAAGATTATGGGCTAGCGGTGTTATTATTTTTTTATTAATGATGGCTACGGCTTTTATGGGCTATGTTTTACCTTGGGGACAAATGAGTTTTTGGGGAGCTACAGTTATTACAAACTTATTCTCTGCAATTCCTTTTGTTGGTTCTTCTATTGTTGAGTGGTTATGGGGTGGCTTTTCTGTGAGTAATGCCACTCTAAATAGATTCTTTAGTTTGCATTACGTAATGCCTTTCGTAATTGCTGCTGTTGTTATAATTCATTTAAGTTTATTACATAAGGATGGCTCGAATAATCCAATGGGAATAAATAAAAATGCAGACAATATTTCTTTTTATCCTTATTTTTATACCAAAGATTTATTTGCGTTTTTTGCTTTAGCTTTAATGTTTTCTTTTTTTGTATTCTTTTATCCAAATATGTTAGGACATAGTGATAACTATATACCAGCTAATCCTATGTCTACTCCAGCACATATTGTTCCAGAATGGTATTTTCTTCCTTTTTATGCCATATTAAGATCTATTCCTGATAAGTTAGGAGGGGTTGTTGCTATGGTAAGTGCTATTTTAGTTTTATTACTTTTACCTATCATTAGTACTTCTGATATAAGAAGTAATAAATTTAGGCCTCTTTTTAGATTTTCATATTGGTTTTTAGTTTCTGATTTTATCATCTTAGGATGGATTGGACAGAAACCTGTAGAAACACCATATATTGAAATTGGAATGTTTGCTACCCTATTTTATTTTTTCTTTTTTATATTACTATTACCAATGGTTGGAGTAATAGAAAACTTTCTATCCAGAAAAGTGATTGAAAATTCTTAAAAAGAACAAACTCTTATAGTGAGTTATAGTCAAATATAAAAGTTAAAATCGGATTTTCAAACATGATGGACTTAAAAAATTAAGGTGGGTTTGATTCCCAAGTCCGATTAATCACATATGAATATTATTATTAAAATTCATGATCTTTTTATTAAACATCTGGAAACAATTCTCTTTTGTTGTTTAATAAATTTATTAACCATCAGCTACTTTGTTTTTTACACTTTCACAAAATTACAGCGATTGTTGAAACTCTTAGAGCATCTGTCCCAACGAAATGCTGAGGCGATTAATAAACTATCGCAGTATAGTACTGTTTTCGAGACCAACGAGGTAAATATTTCCTTGATTGATGATAAAATAAAAACAGATGCTTTTTTTTGTACAGAATCTTTAGTGGATGGTGCTGCTTTTGTTGGCCTCATAGCTCTCGTTATCTACTTTTCGCAAGGAAAAGCTTCTACTAGTACATATTTTTCTAGTTTGGGAACGATTGTGTACCAGGTTCAACCTTTTATGGTTTTAGTTTTGATAAATTTTTTTTGTTACTATTTTAAAAATTTTTTTATGTTATTTTTTTTTTAAAAATGTATTTTACTTCTACATATGATTTAAAAGTTAAAGTGTTTGTGTTATATTTGCTAACACTTTTTATACATTATTTTCTAACGTTAGAGTACTATTTTGATGTAATTAACAGAAAGACACAGTCATTGTTTATTAATCTTGATCTTATTTCTAAATTAAATGATTCTTTAATAGAGGATATCAGTTGTGGCATTCATAAATGTAATAATGTTTTTTCTGATAATTCTATGCTAATTATCAATGCTTTATCCATGTTAACTATTATAGTTAGCTGTTTTATTTTTTTTAATTCAATCTTAATAGACACCGCGAGTGTTGCTGTGCAAACTATTCAAGACTATTCTCCATATCAAAATCTTTCTGATTTCGATTATAATTTAAAAATTGCTACTGCAATTTTTTCCAAATATTTTATTAATGCTAGTGATTTCAGCAATGCCATGTTCGAGCGTGGTTGGCGATTGAATTACTGGATTCAGACCCTAACTGATTTATGGGTTTGTGGTAATTCTTCTTCACAAGAGCTTAATGATATCCAGAAAATATTGGCAGCATTGCATCTCGCCAGTGAGAATACGAAAGAACTTCATAGCTGTGGACAGATTCTGGAAAATGCGTTACGATGTCCAAATTATAACATAGTTACTGGAAAGGATATAAGCGCATTTGTTCGGTGTATGAAACATTACGACAGTATTACCGATTTGCTAGAGCAGCTTCGCAATCATAATTTCACTTTTCAAAAATAAAAATAGGCATTTATAATATGAAACGATACAGTAATAAATCATTAATTTTAGTTGCACTTATTTTCACAACTATTTTATTTTCCATTTTTTTTGGGTTAGTCTTGTTAGACCTGCTTGATAAGGTAACATTGGTTGAGCAGTTGGTTTGGGCGGAAATGGACAAGACAGAAGATGTCTTAGAGAAACAAAATGATTTTTATAAGAACTTTCAAAAGCAGTCGGATACGATTGCGAAAAAACAGAAAGTTCTTATACAAAAGAAGAACCTCGAAAAGAGTGCGTTCAGAATTTTCCTAGAAAGTTTTTTTGGTGTTAAATAAGAGGCGGGGGCGTTTAAACTCGTATACTTTATTGGTAAGTGTTTTTTTTGTACGTTCGATTCGTGCTACGAGTAAATTTTATGTTTATTTATTTTTGTTGTAGTATAAAAAAAAAGTTAGAAAATATAGTCATTTGTAAGCAAATGTATTTAATATGGTTGTCCTTCTTTTTAATTGCAATTATATATTTTATAGTATGTATTCCTGAGATGCAAGATAGTTTAAATACCTTTGAAAAAAACTTTCAAGGTTCTATTGAAGTTAAAAATTCAATAAAAGAAGAGTCAAAAATGTCTACTAACTTTATTAAAGAAAAGGAAATAGACCTAAAAAAACCTTCGTTAGAAAAAAGAGGATTTCTTATTTGGTGGCATGATTGCATTTTTTACGTGGAAGATCCGAAAGATCAAAATAAGTAGTACTGTATATTTATTTTAAATAAAAACATTCCGTGTTTTCAATTTAAAAAATTAAATTGACAAAATATAAGGTTTTTAATAATAATTTTTTTTATATTTTGACAGAATAAGGTTTAATTCAGTGTAAAATTTCTGTCACTAGAAAACAACCTTTATTTTGAGCTTAAAAAAGGATTCGAACCTCTATTTTTTCACTTAAAATTGAAAATGCTCTAACCATTTGAGCTATTTAAACTAGTAATAATTTTTAAGGTAATAGGTGTTTACCTAGTTTTTAATTGCAAATTATAAATATAAAAGTATTAAATAATGAAATAAAAAGTTAATTTAACCCTAAATAATCGTTAATTAACGCAGCTGTTTTATTAATTGTCTCATGATTTTGTATATAAATATCATAGACACGAATTGCCTGACTTACATCGGTTTGAGTTATACCATCAGAAACGTTTAACAAATCCTTCTGCTTGTCCGGCCAATCGTCAGGTTTTAGTACAGCATCGAACTTACAAAAAAGACACCACATATTTTCTGCGGATTCTTTCAAAGAATGCACAAAAACATTTTTATTCTCATTAAAAGCTTTTGATAAAAATCTTACATCTTTTAAATAATTATCAAATGACATAAGAGTTTCATCATCTGTAATAAAGGTACTGAATTCAATAGCCTTTTTATTAAGAAACTCCTGAGAATATAAATCCACCTTAGGGGGAGATACAGATATCACAGTAGCAGGAGCACATAGGTAATATAAACTAAAACCTAAACTTGCTACAACAATTACTAAAACGATAGCATCAGTTGCTATATTTATATAGTAATATGTAGAGTCATTAAGTGCTTCAGATAAGCTTAATATCTTATTTTCTAAACTTAAAATAGTATTTTTTTGACTAAAAATACGCATTTTTAAGTCTAAAGTTAAGCCTTTTATTTCTAATGTTTTAGAAGTAATAAAAAAAATTTTTGTATAAATTTTTATAATATTCATAATAAGAAAACACAAAACACCCACTAACACAATAAAAATAACTTTTAGTCTTGTAATAATTAACGAATTATAAAACATGGAATAGAATAGAATAGCCAAAACGAAGAGTTGAACTTCGTTAATACCCCAACAGCCATTGGCAAATATGAAAGAAAATAAACAGTTTTTTAAACTAATTTTTTTTACCAACCAAAAATTAGTTTAAAGAACCACGCAACGTAACCTTGTTCTTTCTTTTTTTTATCTAAAAGCATGGCGTTTTTAACTTTCAGCTCTTCCTCCTTCTGCTTTTTTAGTTTCTCTGAATTAGATAGCTCCTCTTCTGATTTTTTATAATCCTCCAAAGAAGTATCAAATTCGGTATTCACCATACTCAACAAATCGATCGCAAAAAAAAGCTGATAGCATAAAAAAACATTTAAGCCAATAAAAATTGTGAAAATAACTAAATAAATTTGTTCCTTAGTGGACAAACTAACTATATACCTTTTAACTCGACTGTAGTACATACTAATATACTAGCTTTTATGTCAAAAATAGACCTAGTTGACTACGCATTAAAGTAAAGAAATGCTCATTTACTGAACCTATAATATTTAATAACAGTTAAAGCTATTCGTTCAAAATATTTGTCTAGAAACTTGGTATAAACCCCAGATATTCATGAATAATTGGAACGGCTATAGTTATGGGGTCGTAAAATTCATTATAAATTTGATATAACTCTATCGCTTCTAAAACCTCATCCCGCGTTATAGGCTCGAGTAGATGATAAAGCTCTACAGCTCTCTCCACCTCTAAACAGCTATCGGGCTGCGAAACTGCAATAAATCGAGTAAAGAGCCATTGCATTTTAAAAATATTACTGCGTAACGATTCTATTATAGTAACTTGATTATGATCAAAAGCTACTGATAACGTATTTAACTTTTGATAAAATTCCATTAGTCGAGACAAGTTATCATCTTTTAATAGGTATTCGCTAAACTGACCAAGATTATCTGATAAACTCATCTCAGAATACGATGAAGACGGAGATGCGGGTAAATTATTTTGGTCTAGATTAATAGAAACATCGACGATAGGTGAACCTATTGTTTCATTACTAAACGCAGAAACATTATTATTTACATTAGATAGAGTATTACTATCATTATGTAAAATAGACGCGCTATCAGCTGCTTCTGATAATATATCAGAAGATACGGTCTCGACATCTAATTCTGATATAGTACTACTTGTACTACTTCCTTCGAAATCTAAATCGGAATTAGATGACATGGTTAAATAATAAAATAGTAATCCCGATGTGATTGAAACGGCAATTACAGCCGTTACATCTAATGCTAGTCCTAAATAATATAACTGGTTATTAGCTAAACTATCATTAACGAAGCTAATAGTATTTTCAAGCTCTATTACTTGATTTTTTAGTACCATAATTTTTATTTTTAGATCTAAAGTGTGGTTTTTTAAATCCAATGCTTGTAATAATATAATATTGGTTTTTTTAAAAACGGTAAAAACCAAAAAAAACAGTAATATAAATACAGAAACTACTAAAAACATTAATTCTTTTAAAAATAACATAATGACTCAAGACACAGGATTCGAACCTGTGACATTCTCATATTAAAATGAGAAGCTGTAACCAAGCTAAGCTTACTCCAACCTAAAAAATTTATAAATTTATCTAGCTTTTCTTTTTTTAGTATTATTACTAGTTAAAGTATAATAAACTATATAAAAAAATAAGCAAACAGAAATTATAGATATGTTTGATCCAAAAGATGATACCGCGTTCCACCCTGCAAATGCATCTGGATAATCAGGTATTCTTCTAGGCATTCCAGCCAATCCTAAAAAATGCATCGGAAAGAAAGTTAAATTAACTCCAATAAAGAATAACCAAAAGTGGATTTGACCTAAAGTTTCTGGATATCTTTGTCCAGACATTTTTTCAATCCAATAATACCATCCCGCAAACATAGCAAATACTGCTCCCATTGATAAAACATAATGGAAATGTGCTACAACATAATATGTATCATGAACAACTGGGTTTATAGCAGAATTTGATAAAACAATTCCTGTTAATCCTCCAACAGTAAATAAAAATAAGAATCCAATTGCAAATAACATTGGGGTTCTAAATCTAATAGTACCTCCCCATAATGTTGCAATCCAACTAAAGATTTTAATTCCAGTTGGAACTGCAATAATCATTGTTGCAGCTGTAAAATACGCTCTCGTATCTACATCTAATCCTACAGTATACATGTGGTGAGCCCATACAATAAATCCTAATACACCAATAGAAACCATTGCATACACCATTCCTAAATAACCAAAGATTGGTTTATTTGAATATGCCATTACAACATGACTAATAATACCAAAAGCTGGTAAAATTAAAATATAAACTTCTGGATGTCCAAAAAACCAAAACAAATGTTGATATAAGATTGGGTCTCCTCCTCCACAAGGATCAAAGAAAGTTGTATTAAAGTTTCTATCGGTTAATAACATAGTAATTCCACCCCCTAATACAGGTAATGAAAGTACTAATAAAAAAGATGTTACTAATACAGACCACACATATAAAGGTAATCTATGCATTAACATACCAGGCGCTCTCATATTAAAAATAGTAGTAATAAAATTTATAGAACCTAAAATAGAAGCTGCTCCAGATAAATGTAAGCTAAAAATCGCTAAATCAATAGAAGGTCCTGAATGAGCTTGAATACTAGATAAAGGAGGATAAACTGTCCATCCAGTACCTGGTCCTGCCTCTACTAATGCTGAAGATAATAACAACAGTAAAGAAGGCGGTAATAACCAAAATGAAATATTATTTAACCTTGGGAACGCCATATCAGGGGCTCCTATCATTAATGGAACAAAAAAGTTTCCAAATCCTCCAATTAAGATAGGCATAACCATGAAGAAAATCATTAAAAAAGCATGTCCTGTTACAAGAACATTATATAATTGAAAGTTTCCGTGTAAAATTTCACTACCAGGTTGCGATAGCTCCATTCTTATAAGAACAGACATAGTTGTTCCTAATACTCCAGAGAATGCTCCGAAGATGATATATAAAATACCAATATCTTTATGATTTGTAGAAAATAACCAACGTGAGGCGAATGAATATAAATTTTGACTTACTAACCGCATAGTTTACCAAAACCTTCGCCCAAAAAAAATCAAAGCTTTAATTACTGAATAGGTTACATTCATAGACAAAATTGGATTCAAACCAACAACCTTTGCTTTGTAAGAGCAACGCTCTATCGTTGAGCTATTTGTCTTTTTATGCCGAAAATAGTAAAAATGTTAATACTAAAAAAATTTTCTAGAAAAACTACTCAATATTAAATATACTATTTGCAACAAAGGAATCAAATAATTTGTAATGTAAATCTAAGACTTACACTATAATTCAAATTACTCTTAACCAAATTTTTTTAATAGATAAGAAATTATAATTAAGCTAAAAAATAAATAATGGCGCGCCTTACTCAGTAATGGAATTGAACCAATACCTTCAATGAAGAACAAATTTTAAGTCTGTCGCGTCTACCTATTCCGCCAACTGAGTTCTCGTAGCTTACTTATAAAAAATTTTTAATTCTTTTTCAAAGTAATAGCTAGATAAAAACAATAATATTAATGTTAAAGCTAATATTTGTAAATTATAATTTACCATTAAAAAGAAAGCAATAATTGAAAAAAAGAAATAGATCAAATAATGAATAATAAAACCTGTTGTTAAATTTCGAACTAAATTCGAAAAAATATTTAAACTATTTGATATTCCTACTGGTCCAAACTTTTCAATTAAACCTCTATCAATTTGTTGGTAAAAAAAATAATAGCTAGTTTTTAATACTTGCTGTACAAGAATTTCATTATATACCCTATCAAAGTACCATTTTTTATTAAAAAAATTAAAAATTTTAATGACATTAGTATTTTGTTTCACTTTAAAATAATCTTCTATTCGAAAAACATAACAATAATATGCTGCTAGTACACCAGAAAGTGTTAAAAAGAGTGGCAATGTTTTAATTTCAAAAGGAAGGAATTCAATATCACTCATTATATAATTTTTAGAAAAAATAAAGATAGAATTATTCCAAAAATCACTACCAAAACCAATAAATAAGTCTTTAGTTAAGAATCCAATTAAGATTGAGCAAATACTTAGAATAAACAATGGAAGTCCCATTCTAATTGTTGGTTCATGAGCGTGTAAAGTAGTATTCTTATTTCCATTAGGATTTGATAAGAAAACTAAAAATAGTAATCTAGTAGAATAATAAGCAGTACAAAATGCTGCTAATAAACCTAAAATATATGCAAATTTTCCAACAATAGTCCATGTAGAAGCTGCAACTTCTAAAATAATATCTTTAGAATAAAATCCAGCTAAAAAAGGGAATCCTATTAAAGCTAAAGATCCAATTACAGAAATTGCGTAAGTAAAAGGTAATAAATTTTTTAAACCACCCATTTTACGCATATCTTGTTCATCCGACATTGCATGTATAACTGATCCTGCTCCTAAGAATAACAAAGCTTTAAAAAAAGCATGATTTGATAAATGAAATATTCCTACTTCATATCCAGATAATCCGCAACAAAAAATCATGTAACCTAATTGACTACAAGTAGAATACGCAATTACCCTTTTCATATCATTTTGGAATAAACCGGTAGTAGCAGCAAAAAAAGCAGTCATAGATCCAACCAAACAAACAACAGATAGAGCTAATTCAGAATTTTCAAAAAGAAAAGAGCATCTAATTATCAAAAACACACCGGCTGTTACCATAGTTGCAGCATGAATTAATGCAGACACCGGTGTAGGCCCTTCCATAGCATCAGGTAACCAAGTATGAAGTCCAATTTGTGCCGATTTACCCATTGCTCCAAAAAATAAAAATAAACAGATTACATCAATAACATTCAGTTCGAATAAACCAATATTCAGAGTTTCAATACTGGTTAACATACTTAGATTAAAAATTACATCATAATTTAAACTATTAAAGAAGACATACATAGTAAACATTGCTAATAATAAAAAGAAGTCCCCTACTCTATTAACTAGCATAGCTTTAATGGCTGCTTTATTCGCTTGAATACGAGTAAACCAAAAATTAATAAGTAGATATGATGAAACCCCTACGCCCTCCCATCCGATAAACATTTGAAGAAAAGTATTACCGGTTACTAATATGATCATAAAAAATGTGAACAAAGATAAGTAAGACATAAATCTTGGGAAATGCGGATCATTTTCCATATATTCTGTAGAATATAAGTGTACCAATGTAGAAATGAAAGTAACAACCACAAGCATTACTCCGGTTAATGTATCAAAACAAAAAGACCATTGTATATTCATGGTATTTATTTTTATCCAATCATTTAAAGTAAAGATGTAAACGTTACCTGTATGTATATTTTCAAATAGAAATGTAACACATATTAAAAAAGTAATACCAGTAAATAATGTTGTAATTATTCCTGCACCTTTTCCAATACGAGATCCAAATAAGCTTCCACTAAAAAACCCAAATAATGGCAACAAGATTATTTGAGAAAACATAAAAAATAGGATGAAGGGGGATTCGAACCCACGGTATATTATATACATCAGTTTTCAAGACTAACGCCTTAAGCCACTCAGCAATTCATCCTAAAAAAACTTAGAACATTTAACTTATATAGAAATATAAAAGTCAAAATTTACAAAAATAGTTTTTATTTCAAAATCCTTAATATTTGCTAAAGAATAGTAAGCTATATCTTTAAGTTCAATCACTGGAAATTGAACTGAGATTTTCTTTAAATGGTTGTTTATGTGACTAATACTTAAGGCTGATTCATCCTCTAATCTTTTTAAAAGATTATGTTCATAAACCAAAGATTTGACTAAATACCAAATTTCTTCTTTATCATTTAATGTTACATTACAAAAATAATTAAAAAAACGTTCATCATATTCTCCTGGAGTAAACAATACATTTTTAGGATCAAAAACCTTTAATAATGACATAACTTTAGAATGAAATGTTTCATCAATCCGAGATTCATGGGTTAATTCTTTAAGTGAATCTACACAGTTATTTGAACTTAAATAAATTACAACTTTTTTGATAATTGGTTGTTTATGAGCTCGAAAGTCATTAAAAATATTAAGCAAAAAATAATCTTTTGCGTAACTTAAATTATTATAATCTTTTAACATATAAATATATAAGAAAATGATAAACATAATAGAGTTACCATTTTCTAGTAAGCTAATACTATATTACAACACAACAAAAGAAAACACGATAACATTAACTACGCAATGAAAAAACACAATAAAAGCTTACTGAACCTATAAACCGAATAAATAAAAAAATACTATATAACAACCTAGTTTAAGACCATAAACAAAACTACTGAATACATACAGATATACCAAAACTGTAAAAGTTTTACACTGAATAATACCTTACTTTATAGAAAACTGTAACAGCAACTGTTTTCATTATAAATTATTATAAACAAAATTATAAGCGTTTAACGCTTCTTCTAAGGTTTTAGAATTTTGTGCTTGTTTATTATTATTATAAGGATTCCTGATCCATTGTTTTATAGGATATTTATTATAGATAGAAACAAAGTTTTGGCTATATTTATAATAGTTTTGTTCCTTTTCTAATAATTCAATATTGCTTAAAAAAGTATTGGTCAAAAATGTAGATTTTTTAAAAACTTTACCAGATGGCAATAAATTAGAGACGACATTAGATAACTTTTGTATCATAGGTTGTACTTCTCCTGATTTATTTGATATTTGATGACGATACCCCAAACTTATTAGTGAAAAACTTTCCTCTAAATAAGTTTTTGATGGAAAACTATAATAACTTTTATGTGATAATTCAGATTTATTAGAATTAATCCAAACCGATGATTTCTCTTTTGCAAAATTAAATAATTTTCTTACTGAAATAGAATCTTCTATATTCAAATAAAGATTTGAATTATTACTTACTTTTATTTTTTTTTCTCCATTAATTCCTCGTAATTTAACCATTTTAACAAATTCTGAATTACAATGATTGTATAACTCTAAAATTCTATTACTTATATTTAGACGTTTTAATGCACTTTTTATAATATAATAATTTTTCATACGATTAAAAAAATTCTCTCCAAATATAATCATAGTTTCTTTATTTTTTGTATAATTTTGAGCTAAACTTTCATAAAGACCTTCAAAAGAAGTTAATGTGTCACTTAAATTTAAATATAAAAGACGATTTGGTATATTATTATCATAGTTAAAACCAGAAGTAATTACCTTCACATCTGATGTTCTATATTTAAAACGAAGCTTTGAGTTAATTACTGCATTTTCTATTCTCAAATTTACTCCTACTAAAAAACAGCTTGTCTTTAAAGAGTCGAAATAATTTTTTATTGAATATTGTTCATTAATAATGATATTTTCAGAAGTAACATTTGACTTATTTAAAACAAATAAGTCTAATTTTGATTCCGACTTTCTTAAAAAATTTAGATAAATTAAAGTCTCTACATCTATTGTTTCATCAATAACCACAGATAAACCTTTTTTTATTTGGCTTTTCAAAAAGTTTACGCATTCTTTTTGTAAATTTTTATCTTTTACAGAAATTAAATGATAACCGTTTTCTTTTTTAGATGACCTTAAAATTCTATTGTGTCTAGTATTTTCATAAGAAAACCTAGATACATCTGCAATTATACTACTTTTTAATTCTTCTGTACTTCTAGGTAAAATCCTATAGATAACATTTTCTTTATGATCTACATAAATAGGGGATCCTAAAGCATCAGCGGTATCTATTGCTTCTGTGCTTCTTAATTCCCAAGGTCTTCCATGAAAGGCATAAGGAGCAGAAGTTAATGCACCTACCGGACATAAATCTACTACATTTGCAGAAATTTCAGAAATAAATAAATCTTCAGAATAAGAACCTATTTCAGTGTTTTTACCTCTATTTAAAGTACCAAAATACTCAACCCCAGCAATTTCCGTAGCAAACCTTACACAACGAGTACAAGTTATACATCTTGTCATTATTGTTTTAATAAAAGGGTTACAAAGTCTGTCTTCTTTAGTTTTTTTTATACCAAAAAACCTTGCTTGTGAAGGCCCATATGCTTTTACCTGATCTTGTAAATCGCATTCTCCTGCTTGATCACAGATTGGACAATCTAATGGGTGATTTAATAATAAAAATTCAACCACATTTTCTCTTGCTTTTTTTACAAAAGCATTATTTGTGTATACGTCCATACCCTCTTTTGCTTCAGTAGCACAAGACGCTACTGGCTTTTCAATAGTATCAACTTCTACAACACACATACGGCAATTTCCTGAAACACTCAAGATTTCATGGTAACAAAATCTTGGTACTACAACACCCACTAGTTCGCAAGATTCAATAATTGATAATTTTTCTGATACCTCCACAAAAATATTATCTATTGTTAAATTTATTGTTTTCAATTGTAATTGTAAAACATTTCCATGTCATAGCGACATTTACTCTGTCTTTTTATTTCTTTGAATAATCCCTTTTTTAAAAAATACGTTTTTTTCTTATAACAAAAACATTGCAATTAATACGAAGAAAATTATGCAAGACATAATGTGTTTACTATAAAATGAAGGTTATGTGTAAAATAACTAGGAAATATTCCTAATATAACAATATATACAAATAATGGAAACATAATAAAAAACTCTCTAAAATTTATATCTTGAAATTTATTTAAAAAAGTTACTTTTAAATTTCCAAAAGTCATTTTGTTATACAACCATAAAGAATAAGCTCCAGACAAAATAACACCTAAAGCTGCAATAATACCAGCCACAACATTAGTTTTATAAATACCAGATAAAATTAAGAATTCACCAACAAAACTGCTAGTAGTAGGAAGTGCAATATTTGCTAAAGTAAAAATCAGAAAAGTTGCTGAATATATAGGCATATAATGAACTATTCCACCATAATAGTACAAGTATCTTGTATGGTATCGATTATATACAATTCCTATTAAAAAAAATAATCCTCCAGAAACAAAACCATGACTAATACTTTGTATAATAGCACCTTCAACTCCAATAGAATTAAAACTAAAAATCCCTAAAGTAACAAGATTCATATGCGCCACTGATGAATAAGCAATAATCCGTTTTAAATCAGTTTGACGCAAAGCTGCTAAAGAAGCATACACCACTCCAATACATGACATTAAATATACTAATGGAGAAAAATAAAGAGAAGCATCTGCAAAAACAGTAAGATTAAACCTTAAAAGTCCATACACTCCTAGTTTTAATAAAATACCTGCTAATAAAACAGAACCAACAGTAGGTGCTTCAACATGCGCTTCAGGTAACCAAATATGAAAAGGAAACATTGGAATTTTAGAAGCAAACGATAGAAAAAAAGCAGACCACAAAAATAATTGTTCAGTAAAAGTAAACTCAACAGTCATTAAATATTCCAAACTTAATGACCCAGTTTTATTATAGATATATAATATTGAAATTAGAAACAATAAAGAACTACACAAAGTGTAAAAAAAGAATAAATAAACTGCTCTTATTTTCCTTTCTCGAGACCCCCAGATACCAATTAACAAATACATAGGAACTAATATTGCTTCAAAAAATATATAAAATATCATTAAATCTAATACACTAAAAATAATGCATAAAAATAATTCTATTAACAATAAATTTACAGCATAATCTTTAAATTTTTTTTCGTTTATTGTAAATACTATACACAAAAATATTAGTAATGCAGTTAAATAAAAAAAGTATATGGACACTCCATCAAGTCCAAAACTTACTACAAAGTTCAAGAATGAATTATCTATCTTGTAAACAATAACATGTTGAAAAGATTCAACATTACTTTTAAAACTCGTTAATAGCTCTACTGATAAAATTAAAACTATCAAAGAAGTTGTTAGTGCGTAAATTTTAGAAAATTTTTTATCTTGCGAAAAGCTGGTTAAAAAAATACCAAAAAATAATACAATAAAAATATAATTTAACATAACAAATTATTTATAAAGTAATAGAAAACATTATCTATCTACTTCACCAAACACAATATCTTGAGTACCAATTATAGTAACCACATCAGCAATCATATGATTATAAGTCATATCATCTAATGCTTGTAAATGACCAAAACCAGGAGCTTTTATTTTACATCTATAAGGTTTTTCTGTATTATTTGAAATCACATACACACCAAACTCTCCTTTTGGTGCTTCTGTAGCAACATATGCTTCCCCATAAGGTAATATAAAACCTTCGCTGAAATATTTAAAGTGATGAATAGTTGCTTCCATGCTTGTTTTAAGATCAAAACGACTTGGATTTGTTATCTTAGAATTTACATTTTTAATGATACCATCTTTTAATAAACCCATAGCATCTATTAAAATTTTTATCGATTGTCTCATCTCAGCTACTCTCACTAAATAACGATCATAACAATCACCATTATTAGCTACTGGAATATCAAAATCTAATTTATCATAGATTTCATATGATAAATTTTTTCTTAAATCCCATTTAATTCCGGAACCCCGTAACATTACTCCGCTAAATCCCCAATTTAGAGCATTTTCAGAAGTAACGATACCAATATTTATTAAACGCTCTTTCCAAATACGATTTGAAGTTAACATTTCCTCCATTTCATCAATACGATCGTTAAATTGTGTTGCAAACAAATAAACATCGTCTAAAAATCCTAACGGAATATCATTTGCAACCCCTCCTGGTCGAATATAAGCACTATGCATTCGAGCACCAGAAACCCTTTCGTAAAATTCCATTAACTTCTCACGTTCCTCAAAAGCCCATAAAAACGGAGTCATAGCACCCACATCCATAGCATGACAACCTACAGCTAATAAATGATTTAATATTCTAGTAATTTCTAAAAAGATTACTCGAATTACTTGAGCACGATAAGGAACCTCAATTTTACCAATTTTTTCAAGAGTCATACTATATGTATGTTCCTGAGCCATCATAGAAACATAATCTAATCGATCTAAATAAGGTAAAGCTTGTAGATAACTTTTATTCTCCATAAGTTTTTCAGTTCCTCTATGGAGAAGACCTATGTGTGGATCCGCGTTTTTAATTGTTTCTCCATCTAATTCTAATATTAGTCTTAAAACTCCGTGAGCAGCTGGGTGCTGTGGACCGAAATTTATTGTAAAATTATTAAGATTAATGGATAACTCATTTTTTTTCGCTATAGACATTATTCTTTCTTTAGATACCCCTTGTTTCGCTCAAGGAGTTCCTCGAGCTCTTCAGGAGTTAATTCATCCACATCTAGAACTACGTCTTCTTTATAATTATCATTCCATTCGTCAATATTATGCACATCATCAACATCTTCATCATAATATTCTTCATAGACTGTTTCTTCGTCTTCATCATAATATTCATCTTCAAAATCATCTACTAACTCATCTAACTCATCCAAATCTCTTGGATCCTCTTGCTCATAAACATCGTCTACATCCTCTAAATCATGTAAATCCTCCTCTTCCAGATCTTTTGGGGTCAAAGATAATAATACATCTGTGTCTGATTGTGGCCAAGGATTTTCATAATTATATTTTCGCATCTCCTGAGTTAAAGTTAAAGGATAAATTTCTACTTTTTTAGTTGAGTCATCATATTGTACTTCAACAAAACCAGATAGAGGAAAATCTTTTCTTAAAGGAAATCCTTGAAAACCATAATCTGTTAAAATTCTTCTTAAATCAGGATGATTTTCGAAAAATATACCAAACATATCCCAAACTTCTCTTTCCCACCAATTAGAATTTTTAAAAATACCAACTAACGACGGAACAGGAGTTACTTCATCCACAAAAACTTTTAAAGTCAGTCTTTGACTATTTTTAATACTCAACAATTCATAAATAACTGCAAATCGATATTGCATTTCAATTAAATCTACTCCAGAAATATTAGATAATAGTGTATATAATGAATTTACATGAAATTTCAAATTATTAACTACACATAATAATTCATCTGAAGTCACTACTACGGTTTGATGATGATTTAAAGTATTTCTTTCGAAATACACAACTGGTAATTTATCATATAAAAAACTTTGCATGTTTAAATTAAAAATGAACTTAACACAATAGAATTAACAAAAGTAATTACAATATTCGGATAAAAAAATAAAAGAATTAAAGAACTAGTTAATAGAATAATCACAAAGTGTGGCAAAAACAGTTCATCAGAACCTTTCTTAATAACGGAATCAGAAGACTCATCATATATAACTTGAGTATAATGAGTTTCAAAAAAAGATATTTTTAAAATTCTGATATAATAAAAAACAGAAACTGAACTTATTACAAGTAATAAAGTTGAACTTATTAAATAATTATCTAAAACTAAAGCTTTTAACACTAAAAATTTAGAAGTAAATCCGACAAAAGGAGGGATTCCTGCTATTGAAAAAAAGATAACACTAAAAATAACTTTCCAAAAAAAGTTATAAGAGATTACATTTGAAAAATTACTAATATATAATGGATCCACCACAGAACTATCTGTTAAACTAACATCTGTAGTAGAACTATTAATTAATATTATATTCCCCCAAACTAATATAGATGTAATTATATATATTATTGTAAAAAAAAACACAGAACTTAAACCTTCATTGGTTTCTAAACCTATAGCTGCAACTATAAACCCAACCTGTGCAATTGAACTATATAAGATCATTCTTTTAACTTTAAGTTGTTTTAAAGCGTATAAAGTACCAATTAAAGTTGAAATTACGCCAAAGAAAACTAAAGAATCCTTAATATAAAATTGTAATTCCCCTAAAGAGTTTAACCATTTAATAAAAAAAAATATTAAAGGAAACTTTGGTAAGATTGAAAACACCATAGTTGAACTTATAGGAGCACCTTCATATACATCGGGCATCCAAAAATGAAAAGGAGCTGATGCTATTTTAAATAATAATGTAGAAGTTATTAAAACAATTGCCAAAAAAACTAAAGTCTCTATTTCAGTACTATAGTTTCCTAAACCAAAACTTAACAACGCATATATTTCTTCTAAATTAATAGTACCTAAACATCCATATAATAATGCCGTTCCAGCTAAAAAAGATGCGGAGAAAAAACTACCTGCTATAAAATACTTTAAAGCAGCTTCAACAGAAAATATACTTGTTCTATTTGCGCTAGCTAACACATAAAAGCATAAAGTTTGTGCTTCCATTGTTAAATAAAACATTAATAAATCATTAACGTTTAACATTAACAAAAGTGATAATAACGCCACTAAATAAAAAAAGTAATATTCAAAATGAATTATTTTCTGCGTCTTCAACGCATAACTTAAGAAAACCAAAAGATACATTCCAAACATTACTGTCGCAATTTTAGAAAACAAAACACCGTCTTTATAGAGTCCTATAGAGTTTTGAATGCTTGCTTCCTCAAAAAGATATATCATTACTAAAAAAAATACTGTTATATTTGTATGAACAGAAATTTCTTTTAAAACAGCAGAATATTTATAATGTTTATTATATGCAAGATAAGCACCAAACAATAACTGACCTAAAATAGATATCGAAAGAAAAATTTCAGGTATACTAGAGTTTAAGTTAATAATATTTTGCATTTGTATTATATACACAGGACTAGCTAGAATCGAACTAACAAATCATCGAGTCAAAGTCGATTGCCTTACCAATTTGGCTATAGTCCTAGGCATAGAAGAAGTAGGATTCGAACCTACGTAGGATATTTCCAATAGATTTACAGTCTATCACCATTGGCCACTCGATCATTCTTCTGTGCCCCCTTGGGCGCAAACTTCTACACTGTAGAAGCTTACTACAGTACACACTTTAAAATTTAAAATGTTTTTATTTTTGTGTGAATAGGTAATTTCTTTTGTATTTCCCTTAGAAGCTTAACAGCCTTTACCATTGATAACTCATGAATCTCAATAATATGTGCTCCAGGAACTACTTTAGCAACCCAATGATCTATGGCACCTTTACCTTTTCCCATACGAATTTCTAAAGGTTTTTTGCTTACAGGAACATCCGCTAATAATTTTATAGAAAATTTGCCCTGCTTCTTAATCTTTTTAGATAAAGTCTGTTTAATAGTTAATAAAAGTTTTTCAGGAAATCGAGCATGATTCAATGCCTTCAATACCGCAACCTCCATAGGACTAGAAGTTTTTTGAAGACTTACGCAAGAGCTAATTTTATTAAATTTTCTACCTTTATATTGTTTACTAAATTTAGTTTCTTTTGGTTTAAATAACATAGACTATTTCTTATTAAAAGGAGGCTTTTTAGGCTGATAATTTTTTTTATATGGTTTAGATATATTTGAATCATAACCTTTATTATTTTTAGAATTTACCTGAATGTTAGATGGATTATATCTTTGTTGAGAATTATTTTGCCCTGAATAATATTTCTTTTTACCATAATTATTATTTTTAGGATAATTACTATTATTAATATTAGAATTAGATTTATCATATCTATTATTAAATTTATTATAGTTATTAGTTTTAACAAAGTTGTCGTTATAATTTTTATTTTTATTACGAAAATCTTTGTTATAATTAGAATTATTGTTTCTATTAATATAATTCTTATTATACTTACTACTATCTACATTACCTCTATTATTATGTTTATTTTGATTATATTTATTAGGCTGATAATTTTTATTTTGATATTTACCAAAACGATTATTAGGATAATTTCTTCTTTTTTTATTTCGAGAGCTAGATAAAGATCTAGCCTTAGAAGCAAGTTTCGCTCGATATTTTTTAAAAATACTTACTAAAGAAAAAACAGGTTTAGCTTGTTCTACCTGACTTACCTTTTTTCTCTTTTTTAAACGTGAAGCTAAAAAAGGAGAAACAGATTTAGACTTGGTTTTAGTAGGTATTGATCTAAAAGATTTACGAATACGAGCTTTTCTATCTTGTAGTTTTAATTTTCGAGATACTTCTCTAACTGCAACCATAAGATCAGATTTTTTTTTAGGATTAGATACTTTCGATAAAGCTTTTTTATCTTTTGATAAAAGTATTCTCTGATCTTTAGAACTAAACACATAAGAACGAGGTTGAAAACGTGAAGTTACACGAGCTAAGCGTTTTTGCTTTAATTTAAAATTTTTAAGTCTTCTTAATAATGATTTTTTTTCTTTTAATGTTAAACTAAGTCGAGTTCTAGGTTTTTTCTTAAAACTAATCCAAAATCTAAGACCATAAACGCCATAAACAGTAAAAGCATCCACATGTGTATGTTCAGTAATAGTGCTTATAGTATTTAATTCTGGAGACCCTTTATCAACACATATAGTTTTAGCAATATCTCTCCCAAAAATTCTACCACTAAAAGTCATTTTAACACCAGAAATATCACTTAACAAATTACTAACTACTCCTTTACTTAAAATGTTCAGAAAAGAAATAAATAAACCATGTCTTCGCTTATGAATGCTTCCTACTACCCTTGCTAAAATAACACCAAGAATTGTAATAGAAATATTTCTAAGACTTAATAAAGTTAATACAGCAACAAAATCATTATAAAGATCTTCATTTCGACTAAAAAGTCGAAATTTAAAAGATTGAAAAGAATCATAAAAACTTCCATATAAGTCCTTACGAATTAAATAATTTAAAGGAACTACAGAAAACAACACATTTTTAGAAGTATTAGCTAAGTTTTCTACATTTACAAGAGTACTTCTCATACTTAAAAGAGAATCTTTATTTTGTAATCGTATTCTTTTTGTAGAAACCTTAAACTTATGCACAATGCCTCGATGACTTAATCTAATAACAGAACGATTATTTTTATATAAAGTTGTATAAACTTTGTGACCAAGCGTTTTAGGTGGCTGTACATAAATTCTAGACTTAACTGTACTCTTTTTAACATAAATAAAAGCAAACCTTTTATTTAATATACCTAATACATCATTAACTGATCTTAACATTCCTTGTTTTACTATTTTAGATAACTCATGCAATTTTCTATTAAGATATCGTCTATAGTAAGTATATTTTAAAATAGTTTTAATATCTTTAATTGATGTAGCTTTCAGTAATTTTGTAACAGTAAGAATACGAGATTTTAACCTATGTCTTTCTGAAGACAATAATTTCCTTTTTAAAGGTTTTACTCCTCTAAAATTTGCTGAAACATTACGGAAAAATTTACTTCCATATAAGACTTTTAAAGTAACATGACGTGTATTGCCAATATCTGTATAAAAATAATCAGATAAATATACCTGTTTACTTTTTAACAAATAAGTTAAATGCCCTAAAAACTGAATATCTTTTGCGATTAAAAAAGAATCTAATGGTTTAGTAGAACTTATTTGATTAATATTTCTAACTTTCATTTGTTTTTCTTTTTACGTCTCAATGACCTACGACGTTTTCTTTGGTCTTCAGGTTTAGGAGTAAAATTACGAGTAAAACTAAACTCCCCAAATTTGTAACCAATACAACCATCATCTATTAATAAACTTTTAAAAGAATTTCCATTGTGAATATATACTTCTTTCCCACGTAAATATTCTGGAATAGTACTTCTTCTAGACATAATTTTAATATACGATTTTTTTGTATTATTTAACTTTAACACATTTTTATCAATAAAACTACCTTTCCAAGATGATCTACTCATAATTTTTTTTTTCTTAATTTAAATTTTGATTTGGTTAAGATTCCC
>VFQN01001352.1_pt1 | contig 41348 bp, 67 predicted proteins | sample 3512371 | NCBI WGS metagenome assembly VFQN01 (sample SAMN10412370, study PRJNA504923) | tailings metagenome | isolation source: Replicate 2 from Balatoc abandoned mine | place: Philippines: Itogon, Benguet | collected 2017-08-28 | reverse complement strand
TGCTTGTGCAGAACTACCAGACGCCACGCTGCTTCTGACTGCTTTTGCATACAAAACCTGTAACCCTGTCAATATGGCGGTGTAACACGCGATGACACCGGTGCTCGACGCTAGCCATCCTGTACCGCTCGCCTTAGGCTTGTACCACGGACAACAGCCTTCTGCATCTGGCACTGCTGCATACGCATCTGTGTCGCTGTCCGCTCTCGAGCTGGGCCCGAATGGTGCATGCTCAAAGCCCAGTATTGCGTATTTAATTTTGGGCGCCCATGTGTCCTCCACGCCGGCTTATAGGGCCACTTTATACCTCCAGGCTCGGGCGGTGGCTCAGGCGTCAGGCCCCCAACGTGTCGAGCGCAGGCCTGCCAAGGGCTGCGGCACGCCACAACTAACCGCTGTGGCCGCATCGTGCCTGCTTGCCGTGTGTTCCGTCCCTGCTGGCCTAGTTGGCTGTGTGCCCATGAACTTGAAAGCCTTCGCAACTGCGTGCAGAAGGCTTCCACACGCATGATCGCACAGTGACAGCAGAGTTACCAAGGCAGGATTCTCCATCAGCTGGGAGGATCTCGAGCGAGGTAAGCAGGTGAGCAACCAATTTCCAACCAACTGAACGAGGGGGAACGGGCCGACGGCCGACCAAGGCTGCATACCGTCTCCCAGTTGGGGAGTGGGTCCATGCGTCCTGCGTCCAGCTCTGCCACCGGCCCGCCTCAGCATCCGGGCCAGTCTGTCAGGTCATGTCAAGTTCAGGCACCGCCAGGATCCAGTGGGCTGTGACTTTGGGGAACCAGTACGGTAGCCAAGGGTGGTACTCTCCGGCCCCTAATAACGCGTCAAGCAGGGGTCTGCCATGGGCTGCAGCGCGCCGCACGTAACGCTGTGGCCACGTGTGCCGTCCCCGTTGGGCCTCTCAGTGCCCATGACCTTACGAGTTTACGCTTCTGATTGCAGAAGGCTTCCATAAGCGTATTCACACGGTGACAGCCGAGTTACGGAGGCCGGGGTCCCCAATCCCCAGCAGGCTGGGAGCGCCTCGAGCGAGGAACCAACCAGTTTCAACCAACCGCTCCAACTGGCCGATTGCGATGCGACCGGGCGCAGCGACCATTCGCCTCCATCCACCGCTCCCTACAAGCAACCTAGGATTGCGGGTATGTGGGTGTACATACTGTAGCATTGCCTTCGTTCACCCAAGCCTCTCCGCTCGCGGCCCTCCGTCGATCGCAAACTGATAGGGCCTTCACTTGTACCTTGGTCACACTACCACCAATACTCCAAGTCTCCAGCCCCTGTTGTCTATATGATTGATCTTCACTGGAGTACTGGCCTCAGGCACCTGTTGCGTGGACTTTCGGGGAACTGATTCCACTGCGAGCATAGACAGGAGAGCGACAATTTTGCGCACACCTTGTATCTTAGCGCAAGGCTGGCAAGGCGTGCTGTAGCTCTCTTTCGGGCCTGCTAGGAACCTGCCAGTTTCCCTCGGAAGCCCCTCCTCTTGACGGGGCCCCTTGCAGCCCTCCAGTAACAGCAGCAGCAAACATGGATCCGCAACAAAAGCAGGAAGCAAAGTATAAGACGAAAGCCCTGATGGGTATCATCAACGACAAGATGGAGGTCGGTATGGCCAAGATACGCGGAGAGGAGAGCGCAGCGCTGGATGTGGCCATAATTAAGGCCACTCTTCAGGATGAGGTCGTGCCGAAGGAGAAGCACGTCCGCACCCTGAAAGCAGCATGCGGAGCCACTTCGCCTCGCCAGACCGTCAACTACGTAATCCACGGCCTCACAAAGCGCCTTGAGGAGAACCCCAAGGCATGGCTGGTCACGCTGAAGACCCTGATCGTCTTCCACCGCTTGATGCGCGAGACGGACCCGTCATTCCAGGACGAACTGCTGCGCTTCGCGGAGCGGACCGGGCACCACCGCATGCTGCGCCTGGAGTCTTTCGCCGATCACACAACAAAGGAGACGTGGGACCTGTCGGCCTGGATCCGGGTGTACTCGCTGTACCTGGACGAGCGGCTCTCTGTCTTCCGCACCATGCGGTTTGACCCGGAGCAGGACAAGGGCGTGGAGGCCCGTGACTCCAAGCTCAAGAGCTGCCCCGCCAACGAGCTCCTGGAGCACCTGCCCGCAGTGCAGAAGCTGCTGGGCCGCCTGGTCAGCTGCATCCCCGAGGGCGCAGCGCAGACCAACGAGATCGCGCTGCTGGCGTGCTCGCTGGTGCGTGGGGGTCGGCTGGGAGTGGCGGGGACTCTGCTCCGGCTCCGGGGCCCAAGGGCGGCAGGAACAGGGGGCAGGCAGCGGGATGCCGAGGGGTGGGCTGGCGGGGATTCTGTTGTACGACAGGGCATGCGGGGGCCTTTCGCTGCGCGCCCTGCTTTTCAAGAATCGCTACCATATCGTAGGGTTTGCGCGAGAGCCCCTGGGCGTCTCCCTCTTTCCACCTCTAGAGCCTCTCCCAACCCCACCACCAACCCCTTGGATGACTCCTTTCCCCCTGCACCTGTCGCATCCGCAGCCTCCCCCATGCCGCCCTGTTTCAAAGCACCGCCTCACCCCCAACATTCCGCCTGACCCCTGGGCCTGGCCCCCTTTTGCACCCACCACATGTGCCAGGTGCTGATGGAGGTGCGCAGCTTGCCCCGCAGCCTCCCCCATGTCCCCCTCTTTCAGACCACCGTCTGACCCTCAAATTGCCGTCTCAACCCTCGCACCTTTCGCACCTTGCCTCACGTGCCAGGTGCTGATGGAGGTGCGCAGCGTGTACAAGGTGGTGTCGGAGGGCATCTTCAACCTGGCCGACAGGTTCTTCGAGATGGACCGCACGGACGCGCTCAAGGTGAGGGGTCAAGAACGATTTCCAGCGGGTTTTGAGGGCAAGGGCGAGATGTAGACGGGTTCTCGGCTCAGGAAGCTGAGATCGACCGTACCAACGCGCTCAGCGCGTTCGGGGTCTTGGGTTCGGGGCTGAAGGGGCGGGGAAGGGGTGTTCTCTGACTGGGTTTCAGCCGAGGTGCAGCGTGCGCTGCAGTAGCACCGATGGGAAGAATGCGCTTCAGGTGGGGCCCGGGGGTCGGCGCCGGGGTCGGGGGTCGGTGCAGCTTACGGATGCATCCCGAGGCGTGGCCGGGTTGGGCGGGATGGGGTCGGGTAAGGGAGGAATGGCGGTGTGCGGGTTGGGCTTGGATGCGGGAATGCCAGTGGGATAGCTGGTAGGAGCCGCGTTCGGTTGTGGGGTCCGGAACTGGAGCGTGCACTGAGTTTTATGGCCACTGCGAGGCGGTTGACGCACGAGTAGAGCAAGGACTTGAATGGTGCTGGTGGGGTGGGCGCCCAACCGTGCTCTTACTCGTCCGGACGGGCATTGCCAGGGCCGCCATGCCAAACTTGACCGCACCGAACCTGGCCCTGTTTGCGCCTTGTGAACGCCCCTTGCCGCCCCCCGACGTAAACCCCCCGCCACCCGTTCCCCTGTGTGTCCACCTGTTAGGGCATCGAGCTGGTGAAGGAGAACCTGGTGGTCAATGAGCGGCTGAACGCCTTCGTGGGCTCCATCGGCAACATTCCGCCGCTGAGGGGCGCGGTGCAGTTCCCGGCGGTCACGGTGAGGGCGGGGATGGGGGACCGCATGGTACAGATTCGGAATTGAAGATGAAGTGATCCGGCCATCACGGTAATGGGGGACCGGTTGAGGGGCGGCATGGGGCATCGGGTGGGTCGCAGCGGGCGCGAGGGAGGCTGCTGTTGGGAAGGGGCGGCAAACGGAAAGGCGCAGTGCAGTCACCGGCAGTCACGGTGAGGGCAGGGAACGGGGAGGAACAGATTGTGTTGGTGGGGGTGACGCACCGAGGAACAGGGCGAGGTACCGTATGTGGATTACTTGCAGCTGGCGCGAGGGGTGGCTGCTGGAGGGCGTCGCGGGGAGGGGGAGCGGGCAAGTGGGAAGTGCAGTGCGACGGGTGCGGCAGAGGCAGCAGCAGGAGTTGTTGGTGGGGGCTAAGGGACGTCGACGTAAGGGGGGATACGGCGGCGGGCTGGGAGGCACATGCGTTGCAGTGAATTTCATCGAGTCATAATCGTAATGTCACGAAGGCCACAGGGCTGGCGAGATGCACGTGCGGGGAGGTAGGGATGGTGCCAGGGGGATGCAGACGCGTGGCCGTGACTAAAACGCCGCAGCCGCCAGATCCACCCCCACATGCGAGCTGCTTGTGTTTCCGCTGCCACTCGCGTGCAGCCCCATCTCACGGACCGCCTGGCGATGGGGGGTAACTGCGCAGCGGCAAAGTGGCAAGCGGAACGGCACGCTGCCTGATGGGGAGGGTGCCAGGGGGTGCAGGCAGCTGCCGTTTGTAAGTTGCCATATCCGCTCTTACCCGCGTGCTGCCTGTGTGTTACCCTTTCCGTGCGCAGCCGCTGCCCGCGGACTTCCTGACCACGCTGGAGGACTACGTTAAGGACGCACCCAAGGTGGGGGAAGGAAGGGGGGGGGCGGACGTGCGGTGGTGGGGAGTGCGGTGCTTGCGTCCAAGGGAAGGCAGACGGGGGTGGAGACAGGGCCGGAAGGGGGAAGTCTACCGGAGGAGATTACCGGTTGCTGTGCGGGTGGACGAAAAGAACTACTTCAGGCGGTCCGGATTGTTGAGCGGCAGACCGGACGGGTGGGGCTGAGCTCAGGATGCGCCCAAGGGAGGGGGGGGGGGGTTGGAAGTGCGTTGGAGCGGTAAGGAAAATGGGAGGATGGGGATGGGAGGGTGAGAAGGGAAAGGGGATTTTTGACGGACTTTTGGTGGACTGCAGAGGACTTGCGTCTGGGAGGCGGTATGGGAGGGGTACGGCGGCATGGGAGCTACTTGGAGCTACTGAGGCAGGCTGGGCCTTGTTAGGAGGCACACGGAGGGGTGGGGCTGCTTGGGGTGTAGCTGCTGTTTGCACTGGGCCGGAGCCATTAAAGCAGTGATCTTGCCATTGGCGATTGGGCGCCCCGTGGCATCGCTGCTGGAGGCTTGTGGCAGACGGTTTGTTGGGCTCGCGTCTGGACTGCGGTGAACTGAAGGGACATGGGGGGTGGCTGGGACGGGGCAGCTAGCGAGTGCGAGGGCGAGGGCGAGTTCTCAGGGGCCAGGGTGTGCGGACCCGCAGCACAGGCGCCGGGCGGGGTCACTGTACGGCGTGGCGTCGCTGCAAGGCGAACAAGTGGCGCCGTGGGGCCTGGCTCCTGGGCAGGCCGGCAGGGGGGCTCCACCCTGCGGGGCTACCAACCGTGTGGGGCGTGCTGAGCGGGCCGGCAGGGGGCCCCGGCACGGCCACCAACCGCGCGTGTTATGCCTCCCAGTGGGAGCAGCAGCACGTGAGCACCAGCCGTTGCGAGGCCCGCACCCCGCCCTTGCATCTCAGTAGTCCTGTCCTTCCCAGTCGGGACTACACACATGTTGATCACATGCTAACAGTAGCTCGTGATGTACGACTCGCATGCCATGGACCCCGCCAAGCTGCGCTACTCCACGACCTTGTCTCCCCCCAGCATCGCACTTGCCCACGCCGCCGTACTAAAAAAAACACCCAACCGCTACCCCTCACTGCCTCACCCTCCCAACAGACCATGGACCCCAAGCTGCGCTCCTCCGCCACCATGGCGCGCTCGGGGTCCGCCCGCCTGCCCGCCGTCTCGCCGTCAGGTGCGGGGAAGGGCATACTGGGCTCACATGGAATTGGCTCCCACACACGGCTCCTGCGCCCCGCACTGGGGACAGGCGGAGGCTGCCTGCTGGTGGCCTCCGTCAGCCTTTCATCGACACGGGCTCGTGTATGCTACCGACTTCTCTATCTTCGCACTGGGGGCGTGCGGAGTCGGCAAGATCGCACTGGTATCCTCTGTCCGCATGTCTGCAGCAGCTTCCTCTTGTATGCTACGGACTATCCTACCTGGACAAGGCCCACTTCCACATGCTGCATTCCAACCACCCAAGGCAGGATGCTGAACAGCCATCAGCAGCCCAAGACCACCCCAACTGATGCAGCCCTGTGACCTGTGTCCCTTTCCTTTCCTTGACCCCCAGGTGCCTCCGCGCCCACACGGCTGGTGGTGGGCGGTCCCATCAAGGACGCGGGCAGCGGCCCCACCTCCCCCGAGCCAGCCGCTGCTCCCCCCGCCCCCGTGGTGGACCTCCTGGGCGGCTTCGACTCGCTCACAGTCAGCGGCGCGCCTGCGGCCGCCGCTGCCGCGGCGGCGCCTGCGGCGCCGCAGGCGGCGGCGGCGGCTGCGCCGCTGCCGCCAGGCGCGTTCGACCCGTGGGGCGCCGCCGCGGCCCACGGGTCGGTCTCTACCCCGGTGCCCGGCGCCTACGCGCAGCCGCCGGCGGCGCCCGGATACGGCTACCCACCGCCGCCGCAGGCCTCGTCCTTCGCCAACCCCGCCGTCGCAGCGGCGGCAGTGACAGGCGGCAGCGCCTCCGTGGGGGCGGTGCCCCCGCACGCCGCCCCGCCTCCGGGCACCAACGCCTGGGCGGAAAATGCCTTCGCCACGGGTGCCTTCGGCTCCACCTTCTCCCCGCCGCAGCAGCCGCAGGCACCCGGGGGCTACCCCCCTGCGCCGCAGCCGCAGGCGCCCCTGGGCTACCCAGGCGCACCACCACCACAGCAGCAGCCTCCCGCCGCCCCCCTGCCCGCAACCTTCAACCCCTTCGGCGGCGCCCCCGCCGCCGCCCCCGGCGGCTTCGCCGTCCCCTCCCTCAACGTCACCGGCTCTCCGGGCGGCGTGCCCTCCCCCGCCTCCGCCCTCACCCCCACGCCCGCCGCAGCGCCCGCAAACCCCTTCGGCTCCCCTGGCGGCGCCCCAGCGAACCCCTTTGGCGCCGCCGCGCCGCCGGCTGCCGCGGCCGCGGGCAACAACCCCTTCGCATCGCCGGGGGCGGCCGCAGCGGTGGCGGCCGGGTGGACGGGCGCGCAGCAGCAGCTGGGGCAGCCGGTGGTTGTCACCAACGTGGGCGGGTACAGCCTGAAGAAGCCGGCTGACCCGCTGATGGACCTGTCAGTGGACCTGTTTGGGAAGCCGCAGGCGCCACCAACGCAGCAGCCCATGCGGCCCCAGGGGGGGCCGATGGGGCCGAACGGCTCCCCCGGGGGGGCTTTCTTCTGAGGGGGGACGAGATGGGGGGCAGCTGCGGAGCTGGAGCAGGAGGGCGGCGGCGGGGGTGTGTGAGGTGGTGAAGGAATGGGGCGCGGCGTAACCGCAGTGGGGTAATGGGAATCGTGCGGGACGTGGGGTTTGAGTCGGCTGGGCGCGCGGGTTGTTGTGTGGGGAAGGGGATACGGTGAGAAGAAGCAGTTGTGGTACATGGCAGGATTTTGCTTTCGGTTGTGGGTTGCATGGGGTTGGAAAGCAGGCTGACAGGGCATGCTGGGGTGCATGGGGTATGGGGTTTCGGTGCAAACGAGCGGGTACGGGTGCACGGGACGGTGCGTAGCAACACGTTTGCGGGTCCAGGTTTCACAGAAGTGGGCAGCAGCCCGATGTAGGGAAAGCGAAGCTAGGGCTGCCGTGAGCGGATGGCAAGGGGGACTGGGCGGGACGACAGGGTCTCAGCTGGGCTGGGCTGGGCGTTCTGCAGCTGGCCAGCCAATGCTTCATACGTGTTAACCAACATGCCTTCCGTGTCCATGCGGGGAATACAAGTCGTCCGGTCACCCGCATGAGTCGGTTGATCTTACGGCGGCGCGCTGCTTTCCGGATACCAGTCAGTGGACGCGGGAGGTCCCAGCTAGCTGAGCTCTGCAAGACTCTTGCCAGTGTGCACAACTCCTCACACTCGGCTTTTTACAAAGCAACCCACAACCCCTGATGACGTGAAACAGCGAAGCCCGGCGACCCCGCCCGGGAGCCTGCTGCAGCGCCTTGATTGCATGTCGGGCGGTTCATCTCGGGCCCCCCCGTCACCTGGTCACCATCCACCACTGAGGGCACATTGCCGCAATGACAGCCACCCTCATTAATGCACCTGCGGCCCCAAAACCGTCTCTTATCTAGACGGAAAGCCCGCGGCTATCCATAGCAAAACGCCGCAACCCTTGCACCACCAGCCTTGCACTCGCTACCAAAATTGCCTGGCGACCTCCTGACAAGTCCGCCGCTCCGCCCTCCGTCTACCTTCTGCTACGGTTCTCCAAGCCACCTGCCTCCTCTCTATCGCAGCCACTCTCACAAACACCTACACCAGCCGCTCCCCCTTGTTCAACAAGCAGTATCTTCAGGCAGCTCAGCTGTCCGCTGCCTTTCCACAGCACCACCAACTCAGGTAGCGGCAGCTCAGGAGAAGGGATCTCCCTTGACATGTAGCACTGAACTCAGGCAGCTCAGCTGTCCGCTCAGAAGAAGGACTCGCCCTTGACGGCCTCGATCACGGCCAGGCCGGCGAAGCCCAGCATAGCCAGGCGGCCCGCCCACAGCTCGGTGTTGGTGTCAAAGTAGGCCAGCGCCTGCTGCAGGCCCGGGCCGCGCATGTTGTCCGAGGTGGCGGCGGCGTGCAGGTCCTTGAGCGGCACGCCGGCCACGATCTTGGGCAGGATGGACGCCAGGGTAATGGTCAGGCTGAACAGGATGACGCCGAACCAGGCGTCTGGGGGGTGCGGGGAGGAGAGGAAGCGGAAGGTGACAAACGGACAGAGAGGAGCTTGGGTGGCGGTGCGAGGAGCGGTATACAGCAAGGTGTGGCTTATCGGCAAGTGCCCGGGGTGCATGAGGCAGGGTGATGGTCAGGCTGAAGAGGATGACCAGGCGCCTGGCGGCCCGGGGGATGAGGCATGAGGGGTAAGGTGAAGAGGGATGAGGGGGCGTGAGCGGAGCAGCGGGGAGAGAGGAGGTGGGGTGGCGGTTTGAGTAGCGGTGCAGTGAGGGCGTAGTCGGTGAGGGGGAGGCAGGGGTGCCAAGGTTGGGGTGTGAGGGACAGGTGGGTGGGGATGCAGCGTGCACCCGCCGAGCCGTGCTACCGTACGCATTTACTGTACGCAAGTGGGCGGGTTGGACGTGGGGGACAACGACTGCTGGCCAACTACTAGCACGGTATCATTAACGAAAGCCGTGGACTCGGCTCGAGGCAGTCATACTGTGCCCGTTTTAGACCTCCCCAAGGGGACTAGGGAGCAAGGGAGCTCCCCAAGGGCTACGTCTGTCTCACAGGTGCCCCGCCAGCACATCCGTCTTTCATTATGTTTTACCAACATAGAATATGAGCTTACCGCCGAGCTGCTCCAGCACGGGCTGCTTCTTGGCAAACTCGGGGCCCAGAATCGAGACGAAGCCGATCATGGCAATCCGCCCGTTAACGCGCTGCAGCAAGTAGCAGAAGCGAATACCAAATCAGGGTTTGTTGGTACGCGACAGAAAGCATGGACCTAGTTGCGGTGCTGTGCCACCACACGATGAGGCCCCCCAAGACTCTCCTCTCACCTCGGGAGCAGGGCCAGCGAACGAGAAGACATCACGAACAGTCTCGGTGTCCTTCGTCCACTGAGGCATGGGGGCCTTAGCAGCCGAAGCGCTGACTTGCAGCGAGCGCCGAGAGCCGCTGAAAGGCAGAGGGCGCGCCGTCCGCGAGCGGAGCAGCGAGCAGCCCTGCAAAGAGTCCAAGATACGATACAGCTTGTTGGCGGGTCCTATTTGTAACAGCGGTTGCAACTGGCAAGTTGATTTCCATCGGCGAAAATAGTACCTTGGTAGCTTGGAGAGCGGCCATTTGCCTTTTGTGGTGAGCAAGAAGCAAGTAGGTGAAGTTGGGGTAAAGTAGCAAGGACAAGGCAGCGTCGACTTTTCGACCACTGGGGACGTGGGGATGTGGATGTGGCATGTGGATGTACGGCAAGTCCCACACAGGCCCCCTGTGCGGCCCAAACACACGGAACCCAGGCCTGTACGCTGCCGCTCTAGGGGTAGTCTGGTGTTTGGATGAGATGCAGGTATGCAATTGAAACAACGTAATGCCTGGCTCAAGACGCAGTACGGTGCCACGCGAGCAGCTGAATAGGCGGGGAGAGCAGCAGAGCACGGACCCTGGAGCACGGCTGCGCGGACCCAGACAGGGGATCCTTGGTACCGGTATCGAGTTTGTCGGCCCTTGAGCCTCCGGCTCGTAGCCTCGTACATGCGTCGTTGCACTTGTGGAGAGGAGAACCCTCGCCGTGTAACACTGACTGACAAGGGAAACCTCCCACGGGAAGGCCTTGGACGTGGCGTGTGGGACCACGCCTGAGCGCCGAGGCTTTGAATCGGTTTGCAGGAACCCAGGATGCAGAGGGAAGACCCTAACATTTGGTTTCAGGTACACCTATACGGTATCGCACTCTGGCCTGTTTAAGGGGCCTGGGCAGTGAACCACGGGCACTTGGGGAATTCCATCACGTCGCTACTTCACATGCAGCGCCCGGCTCCACTCATTGCACGCCTGCTAAGCACAGTCTCAGTTACGGCGCTGGCGCCACGGAACATATCGTAGCCATGCAGACTGTTACCGGTACATCATCAAAGATCTTGCTCGCTATGCAGTAGTGACGGTGTGTCAGAGAGTACGGTACCGTACGGAAGGCGTTACTCGGCTCGTACATAACAAGACGCATGTCGGTAGCCCAGCGCCGTTGCACCGTGCGGACGCTGAGCATATGCCTATTTGCATGCCCAATTGGCGCAAGGTCGTTGTTACCATGTTCATAAAACACACACTGTCATATGGTATGTGTCAGGCTAAACACGAAGCCGCCACTGTCATATGTATGGCACCACATCTGACCGCACCAATACGTATGCAGGCAGGAGTTTGGGTTGGGTGGGGACGGACAGCAGCGCATACAGCCACCACACAAGCCGTACATAGCAATGCAACTAACCACCCATCCCCCACTCCACATTTCAGATGCTTGACACAACCACCTTAGCAGTGCGCCAGTCCTGCCAATACGCACCTCGGTGGCAACCCTACGGAGCCCCAATGCACCGACTCTCGCGGCGAGCTGACTAGGCAATGAAAAACGCCAGCGTCGCAGCGAACGATGATATATCCATGCGACCCGATGCATGCGACCCGATGCATGCCGTATCTCCAATACGGCCACCACACTCGAAACGAAGACGAAATGCATGCACGTGCGATCGCTGTCCTACTCACTTCATGTACATACCCCCGCACCCGTCCACCACCCGCCAACAGCCTTCAGCCATCCACATCCCAAGCAGTGCGTCCTTCCCCGACCAATAACCCGCAGGCTTACCACAGCAGCCCCCACATGACCTGCTGGACCGCCTGGCCATGCGCCGCTGTCCTGTCCTGCATTCGCCAGGGATCCTAACACACTAGGGACACCACTAGCACACCAGGGACACCACTGAACTCGCCAGGGGCGCCATTAGCACGCCAGGGACACTTACACACCAGGCGGCACCGGCTCACCCCGCCGCCAGCCCTACCGCTGCCCCCTGCCCTTCAGCCACATCCATCGGCTCCCCGCCACTCCTCCCAACCGTCCCAACCGCCGCTGCAGCCGGCAAAGTGTCCGCCGCCGTCATCTCCACATCCCCCGCCGCCGCTGCCGCAGCTCCGCCGCCGTGACCGCCCATGCCACCCGCACCCCCCTCCTCACCCTGCTGCTGCTGCTGCTCCTGCGGCGGCGGCGGCTCATCCGGCCACGCGGCGTCCGCCAGCGTCCGCACGCCCACACGCACCACGCCCCCGCCCGCCGCTGCCACCTCCACAGGCGTGTTGAGCACCGGCAGCGGCAGGTGCTGCAGGGCCGGGGGTGTTGCCTCCTGCTGCTCGGACCGCACCGCCGGAGCGGGCGTTCCCGCGGGCGGCGGCAGCACCAGCTCTGGAGACGGCGACAGCGACGACTGGCGGTACGTCCTGTTGAGGACGGCAGGCGGAAGCACCGCGCCCGAGCCGCCGACCGTAACCACATTCACACCCCCAACAGCTGCAGCAGCAGCAGCAGCAGGCACTGCTGCTGCTACTGTCGCAGGCGACGCGTCCCTGTCCCTGCTGTGCAGCGGCGTGAGTCGCGAGGTCGACCCGTGCCGAGCAGCAGGCAGACCCGCCGCCGGCGTCCCTCCTGCCCCACCGCCTCCTCCTCCGCCCGTCTCCTTCAGCCTCTCGCGCATGCGTTTGATCATGGACCGCACAAACTCCTTGAGGTTGCCCTCCAGCTTGTGCCGCTCGATGGGCTTGTACACGCCCGCGCTGCGGCGCTCGTGGAAGGCGCGCCGCTCCTTGGCCATCACCTCGCGGAACATCTGCAGGGAAGGGGCCGGGGGCGTGTGTATTAATGGCAGGTGTATTAAGGGGATGAGGGCAGGCGCGGCGCTCCTTGGCCACCACCTCACGGAACATCTGCCAAGGGGCAGAGGCAAAGAGGCCGGCCGGCACCAGCAACAACGGCCGCATGATCAAGCCTATGTGATTCGCACCTGGGACGTAGGGCACGCAGTGCCGTCCCAGGGCGCACAGTAGCAGCAGGACTCGTACGTGACCTGCCGCCCTGTCTCCTTACTCCTGTTATGCAAAGCCATAGGCGCGTGTACCCAGCCCCATTTACCCTGTCCATCCCGTCCGTTCCCCGGCCCTCGTTCCCGCACCTTTTCGTGCAGCGCCGCCGCCTCCTGCCTGCTGATGCGGCTGGGGTGCTCCGGCTGCATGTACTTGCCCAGGCGGTGGCGCAGCATGTCGGACAGGAAGCCCTCGAACGCGCCGCCCGGCTCCTCCCACACCTCGGCGTGCTGGCCGGACACGGGGCGCAGCCACTCTGCGGAGAGGGTGGCGTAACATGGGGGCAGAGCAGCAGGCATACATGTCAATGACCTTTGGGGGCGCAGCGGGGGGCAGCCACCCTGGGGGTGAGCGCAGCGCGGTGCGGGGGCAGCAGTAAGGTGTGGGCGCAGCCACAGTGGACAGGTGCGGCACACGACAACTACCATGAGCCCCATGTATGAGCAACTGCCTTCCCCTTGCACAGGCCCGCAGTTCACTCTCCCCACCAATTAGCTCATCGGACTCACCCTCCATCGCCGCTGCCTCGTCGTCCTGCGGCTGCGCGACCGCTGCCGCCGCCCCAGGAGCAGGGGAGCCCTGCGGCAACCCGCCGGGGCCCGGCGACCCGCGCGCCACCGGGGGCACAGCAGACCCACCCGCCGCCGGCGCGCCAGCACCAACCGCAACCGCCGCCACCGGCGCAGCTGGCTCGGGCTCCGGCCCCCAATCGCTCAGCGAGCTGACAGGAACCACCGGCGGCAGGGCAGTCCCGCCGGCCCCTGCGCCGGCCGCCGCTGCCGCAGATGCGGCCGTGGCCGTGTTTGGTGCGGTGCCGCTGCCGGGCCACCCTGCCCCCGGCTGCGACAGAGTAGGTGTGGAGTTGGAGGAGCCGGGACCTCCTGCGCCCGCGCCTGCGAGGCCCAGGCCCGACCCCAGACCGTCCCAAGCCGCCACGCGTAGGGGCCGGAGCCCTGAGAGCTCGGGTTGAGCCTCCGGTGTAGGAGGCTTGCCGTGACCGGTGACCGGTGGCGGCGGCGGGAGGGGCAGCGCGCTCGCGGGGAGCACCGGAGGCGGCGGGGGCAGGAGCGGCGGGGGCGGCGGCGGCCGTGAGCGGTCCACGATTGGCGAGAAGTGCAGATCTGTGCGGATGGGCGACAACGGCTCGTCCTCTGCCATGGGCCCGGGGCCCTTGCCGTGCTCCTCCTCCTCGGCCTTCACCTCCTGCTTCACCACCACCGCCGCTGCGTCCGCCCCCTCGCTCCCTGCCGCGACGTGCTGTCCCCCCAGCTGCTCCCCAGCCGGCCCTGCTTCCCGCTTCGGTCCCTTGCCCTCCTGCACCTCCTCCTGCTTCGCCTTGACACCCACCGCCGCGGACGCCTGTGCCGCGGGCTCCCGCTTCGTGTGCGGCGGCCCGAAGCTGCCGTACACCCCTAGCGCAAACAGCCCCACCGCGCTGGTGGGCCGCCCATGCAGGCACAGCAGCGGCACGTCGGACGTGGGCCTCGCTGCCTCCTCCGCAGCCGCGCGGCCGGTCTTCCCACGCCGCGGTCGCAGCATGTACGTCACCAGCTGCTCGGCAGTGAGTCTGTCCGGGAGCTCCCGCACCGCCCTCAACACCCCTGCACTGGCACTGCCGGCCAGCGCCATGGCGGCAGGGAGGGGCGGGGGCGGCGGCAAGGGTACACCGCCGGGCAGCGGCGGCGGCCCGGGCGGTTCCCGGTCCCCGCGCAGGTGCGGTGGCCCGGGCGGATGCCCACCGTAGGCGTGCGGTGGGTAGGGCGCGTGGGAGGGGTGGTGGCGTGGGGGAGGGCCGGGGAGGGCGGTGTAGTAGCCGGCGCTGCCGTCTCCCCCATGGGGGTCATGGTGGCTGTGCTTCCGGCGCTTGTTGCTGCCGTGCGGCAGGGGCGTCGCGTCGTCCCCGCTGGCGTTTGCGTTGGCGTGTGCGTGCAGGTCGCCGGGGGCGGGCGAGGGCGGCACGCCCAGCGGGGACGCCGCGTGGAGGGGAGAGGGCGACATACCATGGGCGTGGCGGGAGCCCATGAGCCCGTTCGCCCCCATCATGCCGCCTCCGTGCCCGTGTCCGTGTCCGTGCCGCCCAGACAGCAGCCGAACGGGCGCCCTGCCCCCTACCCCTCCAGACCGCGGACCCAGCCGCCCGGGGCCCAACGGCGGCAGCCCAAGCGCATCCTGCCCCGCCCCTGCCCCACCATCCACGTCCATCCCGTCCTCTACCCCGTCGCCGCCACCGCCGCCCTGCATCCCCGCGAGGCCGCCAGCAGGAAGCGGCGGAGGCGGCGGCAGCGGCCCGGCGTCCTTCAACGGCCGCAGCAACCGCGGCTTATTCCCGCCGCCGCCGCCGCCGCCGCCCAGACCGTCCATGCCCCCGCCTCCTCCTCCACCTCCCCCTTGCTGCTGCTGTTGCTGCTCCATCATCTGTCGCTCCATCATTTGCCGCTGCATCAACTGCTGTTGCATGGCCAGGGGCATTCCGCCCATCCCCCCCATGCCGAACGGCCCGCCTCCGCCGGGCCGCATGCCCATGCCCCCCATGGCCCCGCCCCGCATCATGCCCATCCCGCCGCCGCCGCCGCCAAAGCGCACCGGCGGCGCCGCCAGCAGCTGCTTCAGCCTCTCGTCCGTGACGGCGGAGCGCGGGAACTTCTTGAGCAGGGCGGCCGCCTTTGTGCGCACGTCGTAGTCGGCGTTGGAGGACAGCTGCTTGAGCATGTCTGCAAAGGTGCCGTGCGCGCTGCGCACAGAGTACACGTCATTGGCCTCCAGCGGCAGCGACTCCACCACGCGCAGCACCTGCAGCGGTACATGAGAGCGGGTAAAGCGCAAGGGGTTGGTACTTGGGGCGAATAGACTAGTATGTGGATGACAGGGATGCGAGGGGAGGGGAGGGGCATGATCACTGCGGGTGCCCAATGCAGCCCAGCGCAGCTTCGCAACACCGTTGCCCAAGCCTAACAGTACAGCTCTCGAGTCCTTCACGCCCACCCGGCCGGTCCTGTTCTCCGCACCTTGCGCAGGATGACGCTGTACTCCTTGCCCGTGTTGCGGCCCATGGCCTGGTGCAGCTGCGTCAGCAGCCCGCACGCCAAAAACTCCTTCTTCACGCTGCTGGCGCTGGTCTTCAGCACCACGTCCAGCAGCAGCGACAGGTCCGCCATGCGCGCCCGCTGCCGCGCCGTCATCACCGCGCCCGCGCCCGGCTCCTCCATGCCCCCGCCCATGCCGTTGCGCCCGGGCAGCAGGTACCGCCCGCCCGCCGCCATGCCGAACCCGTTGGCCCGTTGGCCCATTCCCCCGTTGCCCATGTCGCACAGGTTGAACAGGCGGAGCACCTTGATGATGTTTGCCCGGCTGGGGTCCTTTATGCGGCCGCTGGGACCCAGCACCTCCTCTAATCTCCGGTCGATCTCGGAGCGCAGGCGGCGGTTGGAGGACTTGTCGCCGGGGCGGGAGGGGCCGGAGGGCATGGCTGAGCCGGCGCCGGGGGGCGGTGAGGGGGAGCGGTCAGTGAGGGGGTTAGAGATTGCGCCGAGGGAGCCGGTGGATGGCCTGCGGATTGGTGCGCTGTGTGCGGCGGCGCCGGCGGTGCCGCCGCTGCCCGCCTGGCCGCCCAGGTTGCTGTCCGTCCGCCGCACGCCGTTCTCCGCGGGCGCGGCGGCGGTCTGGGCTTGCTGCTGCTGTTGCAGCTGCTTGGCAGGGGGTTTGGGAGGCAGCCTTCTGAGGCGCTTGCGTAGCGGCACGTGCTTTGCTGCGGCGATGGCTGCGGGCTGGCTCTCGCGCATGGGGCTGGGGATGTCGTCTTCAAGTTCCTCCTCCCGTTGGCGTTGCGAACCGGAGGAGCGCGAGGGTGATGAGGAGCGTGACCGGGAGTTGGAGCGGGAGCGGGATGAGGAGCGGGAGCGGGACGAGGAGGGGGACTGGGGAGACGGCGGGGAGTGCGGGGAGCTGGGGGAGGGAGGGGAGGAGGGTGTGGCGCCGGTGGTGGAGGTGGGCGGAGGCTTTGAGGCCGAGGGGGCGTCCGCTGCCACTGGCGTGGAATCTGCAGGGTAGAATTGGATCGGGCAGAAGCACGAACTGTTAGCGCCAGTGGCAACGAAGGCCAGGGAAGGCGGCTCCTTGCACTGACACTCGGCTTGCCAGTGCTGCACACAGCGACACTCGGCTTGCCAGTGCTGCACACAGCGACGATAATCCAAAGCATGGCCTTGGCGTGCCGGGCCGCTTGAACACGTTTGCCTGCTCACAACTACACCCACACCTTCGCCGTCGTACCTTGCTGCTGCAGGATCTTCCACTGCTTGAACAGCGCCTTGGGACCCCGCACCGCGCCCAGCTCCGTCAGCGGCGACGTCACCGGCGTGCCCGCCGGCGCCGCCGCCGCCGCCGGCGTGCTGGCCACCGCCGCCGCCGCCGACGGCCCCTTCCCACCCCCACCAGCCCCGTCCTCCAGCCGCAACCGCGACAGCCCCGCCGCATCCGCCGCCTTGCCCTTGCTCTTGCTGCCCGACTTGTCCCCCTTCTTCTTCGACCCCTGCTGGCCCTTCGGCTCCACGACCGCCGCCGCCGCCGCCGCCGGCGTCTTGTTGCCCGCCCCGCCCTGCTGCTGCTGCTCCCTGGCCTCCCTGGCCGGCCGGGCCTTGTCCTCCGAGGGCATGGGCAGCAGCTGCTGTTGCACGCCGCCCATCGGCTCCTCGCCGTAGAATTGCCGTACCGACCAGTTGACGCCGCGCGCCTTGCAGATGCGCTCCAGCCTGCGGTTGGTTAGGGCAGTTGGTCAGAAGCATCTTAAGCCATGGCAACGTTGCACGGATTGCAATAGGGAACATGGCATTGTAGGCTATGGCAGTTGGCCAAACAAGGAGAGCACACAGCGCAAGCGCGGATGGGGGCAAAGTCACACCCAGTCAAGGCTCCAACTAGGCGCCCAGCTATGTCGTCGCTCACGAGCTTTCAGCCCCAGCATGCTCCCCGCCCGCCCCGGGGCCCCCCCGCGCACCGTGTGAGCATGCCCATCTCCTTGCCCTTGTCCATGCGCTGCCCCACGCGCCACTCCAGCAGCATGCGCATGTTGGGGTCCATGTCCCCCTCCAGCAGCATCACGGGCGGCAGGTCCAGCGACGAGTCGGTGAGCCCGGGCAGGATGGGAGGCAGCGTGGACAGGTCCACCGTGTCCTGCGGGTCGCAGGTGGATTAGAGGTGGTAGTGCAGGTGCGACAGTTGAGTGTGAAGCGCACTCGCAGCGTCTGTGGTCAGGCGCCATCAGCAGGGTGCGTCGGTAGCACCGACAAGTCCATCGTGACCAGGTGGCGCCGGTGGGCTCGGCTTTGGCCATGAGCATGGCAAAGGGAGGCTCCCAAACAGCAGCCCGCAACCGCGGCCTTCGCCCCAGAGCAAACATTTTTCCAGCCTGTCAGGGCCCTGCAACCCCGCTCCCTTATGCCGCTTTGGGTTTCGTGCTTTCGTCCTCTGCTACATGCACGCGGCCGCTGACCGCAGGCCCCCGAGGTCGTTGGTGCTTCCGCAGTAGCAGCGCATGGGCTTGTCCCCATCAGGTGGGCACGACTTTGACCACTTGCATGGCACAAGTGCCTCTAAAGCAGCAGCCGCATATCGGCCTTTCCCGCGGAGGTAAGCCTGTCAACGCCCTGCAACCCCGCTCCTTCTCGCCGCTTCTCCCTTGGGTTCCGTCCTCCACCCCATCTGTCCCCCGAGGCCGCACCTGCTGCCCGCCGATGAACTTGCGGCAGTTGGTGCTGCCACAGTAGCAGCGCATGGGCTTGTCCCCGTAGCGCTCAAAGTTGTAGTCGAAGGTGAGCTCCGAGCCCTGGGGGATGTCGCGCACCGCGAACAGCCCGATGGCCAGCTCGCCCGCCACCAGCCACTTCTGCGTCTCGCAGTTGGGCTCGCACGAGTGGTTGATGAAGCGGGAGATGTTGCCCTGCGGGGAGAGACGAGGGGGGCGTGGGTGCATGGGCAGCAGGGGACGGTGAGGGTAGCCCCTGGGCTGGAAAGTGCATGAAATTGCCCTCTCCCGGCCATCGTCTCCTCGGGTGGTTTGAGCCAGTACGCAGGCGCAGTCCCCGATCGCCCAGCCCACCACTGACCCCCGCCCTCAGCCCCCGCGGGCCCGCCGCCACGCTCCACCCACACCTGGCCATCCGACCCTCTCTCGCTGCCCTAGCGAATGCGCCCAGCCACCAGATGACCCACACCAGCAGGAACGCCCGGTCCATGAATCAACGAGGGCTGTCACGCTGCAAACGCGGAGGCGCCCAACCTTGCACACGCCGTCGTCGGCACGCCCCAACCGCATTTACGGCAACCTCCGCACACTGGGCTATGTAACCCTTTCGCTGCCATTGCCAGTGCGCCCTACCTTTCTGCACGCGTCGATGACCTCCCCGTTCCCGATGTTCATGAAGTAGTAGTGCCGCTGCCCCACGCTCATGTAGTAGTCCTTGCGCCGCAGGTACTCCTCCTCCTCCAGCACCTCGCCTGCGTGAAGGGAGGGGCGCACAACAGTGCGGCGCTGAGTTGCAGCAATAGCAAGGCCGACGCTGTTCCTCCTCGAGCACCTCGCCTGCGTGCAGGGAGGGGGGAGGGGGTCACCGCAGCGCGGCATTGGGGATTTGGCGGTAGAAGGCCGACGCTGTTCCTCATTCAGCACCTCGCCTGCATTTGGAAGGGGGCCCGCCGCAGCGCTGCTTCTCAGCAATGGTAGGACCACCGCGGACCTAGAGGTGGGCTTAGTCAGTCCGATGCAGGCCCAGCCCAGCCCAGGCCCGACCAATGAATGGAGGCGGCGAGGGGCAGGCGGGCCCACAAACAGCTGTCATCGCCAGCGGACAACTGCCGGAGGTGAGACCGCACAGCGCCCACTACCCATACCGCCAGCTGGCCAGGTGCTGTCTCCCTCGTCGGGGGCTTCCATGATGCCCCGAGTGCGGGACAGCCCCCACACGGTCTGCACCGCCAGCCCGACAAGCTGCTGCTCCTGCCGCCCATTCGCCATTCCGCCTGACCAGGAGCAGCCTGCAGCCAGCTGACAGCCGTGGAGCCTGGCCCCCGCCCGCCCATCCGCAGCCCCCCTCACCCCTACTCACGCCCATGGGTAGCAAAGGCTTTTACCACTCCGCTGCTTCCGTATCCGCACTCGCTCCGTTTGGCGCCACGCCGCTGCTCAGCACCTGCTCACGCTGCTGGCACTACCGCTCGCCCCTTGAGCCTCCGGCTCTGTGCACCAGGTTGTTGCGCTCCGGCCCAGCCCCGGCGCTGCTGCCCCATGTACTTGCTGATGAAATGGCCCGCCGGCCAGGCCCCCACCCCCGACGACCCCTGCCGCGCACCAGTGGGACACTGTGGCAAACGCCCACCCCGATGCGGCTCCCGGCCAGCTCGCCCCCCGCCCCCCAGCTTGCCCCCCGCCCCCTGTTTCTTACCGATGTACTCGATGATGAACTGGCCCGCCTTGATGTCCTCCAGCGCAAACAGGCCGAAGCCCTTGGCGCCCGCACGCCGCTGCGGTAGGGAGCGGTGGGGGCAACAGAGTCAGGTCAGGCAGGTGCAGGTCAGTGCTCTGGGACACCCGCTGCCCCACTGTGGCAGAACAGAGCTCTGCGGTACCGGCAGCCAGGTACTGCCATGCAATGAGGCATGGCACGACGGCTTAGCGGGTGACCCCCACTGGTGCAGCACACGACGCCAGGTGCGTGACATGCTGCCCGGACAGACGCTTAGCGGCCCGTGCATTGAGCCGCGCTCGAAGCCTTTAAGAGCAGTCCACTCGAATGCCACTGGTAGCACACTGCCACACTCGCCCCCTTCCCCTCCCGAACGCAGCCATGCAGGTGCTAGCCCGCACTCACGATCTCCAGCTTGGCGTACGTCCGCTTGGAGAACATCTGGTTGGTGCACTTGTCCTCCGAGGGGCAGAAGCCCTGCGGGGCCGGGGGCATCTAAAGCGTAAGCGAGGGACAACGGGTGCGCAAGGGCCAGCCCAGGCCATGCGCCAGCACACAGAGCCCCTTCGTGGCCCATGCCCCTTGATGCCAAGCTGTGAGAGTAGTTGAGCTGTTGGCAAGCTCCGTGCTCAGTCCCAATTGTAAGCGCACTTGGACGCCTTTCACGCGACAACGCTGGCTGGGTATGTCCCAACGTCCTGCACTGCCTTTCAGCCACCAGCAGGGTAGGGCGCCTGCCGGCAAGGGCCCTGGATGCCCACTAAATAAGAATGCTCGCGCGTGCCCGTGCAAAATCGCGCCGTGCCGGCAGCCCCGCTCCCTGACCAAGTCCGCGCCCGATGGTATTGAGATGCTACTGCCCCGCATGGCGGCGACGGCCGCCGGGCTGACCACCCGCACTCGTGCCGCCTGCTCCAACACCCAGTCTGCAGTCTGCGGCCCTTGTTGGGCCTGATGGTACTGACTGCGATTGGACGCGACGCGCTTGCGTCCCTTTGCTGCCTCCACAGAGCCAGGTGCGTCGGGGAGGACGTCCCCTGGACGTCCCCTCCCCCAATACCCAGCACCAGCGCTCTGCTGGCTGCCTGTCCATACAGAGGACACTCCACTGATTCCAATAGAAGACCACGGTAACGCCTGTTGATGGACAAGCCTGCAGACCGCCGGAAGCTCTCGTACGTTGCTGCATGCCTACCCCACCCCCACCCCACCCCCACCCCCACCCCCCGCTCCCCCAAGCCCTCCCCCCTCCCGTCGGCGCGCCTGTAGGCTTTACGGTGTCTTACCGACACGCATTCAATGCACAGCATCCGGTTGATGCAGTCAGGGCCGCATCCGTCGCCACCGCGCCAGGTGGGCTTGCAGTGGCATATCATGATGTCGTCCTCGTCCTGAACTTTGCGCTTGCGGTGCGTAAGGATGTTATCCTTAAGCACCTGCCAAACAGCAGGGATACGCTTCCGCCGCAAAGCATCCTCCTCCTCCTGCGTTCAGGCGGGGCAACGTGGCGCTTCGGCATGCAACACTCGAGCCCCGGGGAGTTGCGAAGACCCTAGGACGCAGGTGGCAGATTTAGGGCGCCAAGAGCAAGCATGAAGCAATAATCTAGCAAAGTATGCTGCGCTGCGCTTGGCCAGCTTACCTCTCCCGCCGCTTCTGAGTCCGAACCAGCATCGATCTCCTCGTTTGTGAGCTCCTGAGGAACGCTGCAGCTAGCAAACGCCTTGTTCGGGTTGTGCTCACAGTACCTGCATACAAGGTGCAGCTGTCAGTATGTGCCGTGTTGCGCGCGAAACGGTCGGCGCGCCGGCACTTACCAAGGCGTATCCTCCCTTATTTGACGCGCAAAATACGAAGGAACACGCCTCCACTTGGTACAGCGGTCGCACAGCACCCAGTTGTCGGCTGTGTGGTCGCTGCTCGAACTGGTCTCCCTGTCCTCTGACTCCGAGTCCGAATCGCGCTTCTTGTTGCCGCCCCCCATGCTTGGAAGAGGGCCTGCGCCCTCTGCTTATTACCTAGTCATGCGTGCTGCAGGTCAGAAAGCAGTATCCGCACTCAATGTTTACACTCACGCAACCAGCCCAAAGCAGTTGAACTCTGATAGGAGGAATAGATAGTGTAAGTACTTTCAGATACTGCTAGTGTGCTTCAAAAAGCGTGCGAAGGTCTTCTAGCAGTTGTTTGACCACAGCCCATGCAACCCTTTGTCATACACTGCCCAAAGCTGTGAGCAGTAAGCTCAAGCCTCACTGCAACAAGCTGTTATTAGTGTATGCCCTTCATCTCCTCGCACACTTAGCGGCCCTGAGTGGTGCGTAACGATCCTCTTGGGGGCCGGGTGCGGAAGAGGAGGACACACTTCAATGGGGCTCCTACTCGGCCGGCGACAAGGTCTGTGAACGAAAAGTCCAATGCCGTCGAGCGGTGAAGCACCCTGGAGGCCTGCTCTTACACCAGCCAGCCATCGCTGCAGGCCGGCTTCTAGCGCGCCTTTTGGCTGCCGCGGAGCCTTCTTTATACTATGGAGCAGATGTGGGCAGGTACGGGTGGAGCGGGAAGTGTGCAGGCTTGTTGTACAGAAAGATGCTACACGGCGTCTCCCTCGCCGTGCGAACGCGACTAACGGAGTCATACCTGTCGCCGTTGCAGGCGTTCCCAGCTCCTAGGCGATGCCGGGGAAAGCTCAGATCCGTGCAGCTCGTCATCGGCGCCCCAGGTAGACATCTTTGCGGGACATCGGCCACGTGCCAGCGACTCCACAGCCCTGTTTGCCGCGTGGGATGCAACACCTGAGCAACGCATTCCCACCAAAACCCTTACCCATTACTCTGCAGCCGCCTACAAAGCTGAGTAACACCCATGCTGTCCTACCTCGCACCTCCGCCGTGTCCACTTCTCACCTGCCCCCTGCTCCCTCCCCCACACCCCTCCTCTCCCCCACCGCAGCCCTGCCACTTCAACCCGCGGCTGCCCCTGCCCTTCGCCGCACAGCAGCAGCTCCGCGCTTACGCCATCAACAACGAACCCACCATCCGCTACGTGCCCATCCCCGAGCCGGAGCACGACGACTTCACCTCCGAGCCCACCACCTACATGCAGCTGCTCTCCGCCCTGCGCAACGCCCGCACCCTGCAGCGCCTCCAGCACCTGGTCTCAAACTACTCCAACCGCTTCGATGCCGTGCACCTAGCAGCCGCCTTCGCACGCCTTCCCCGCCTGCTCCAACACCGCACGCAGGACCTGGTCGACCGCTCAGACGTGGTCGTCATCCCCACCCCCGGCCTCCGCCGCACCCGCCACCGCCACGGCGCCCGCATCAAACCCACCCACCTCGAGGCCGGCGCAGCCCTAGCCGCCCAGCTCGACGCCCTGCTACCAGTCCACGCGGGCAACTTCCTGCCCCGCCAGGCCTGCTGCACGGTCTGGGCGCTAGGGGAGCTCGCGCGCCGGGGTCTGCTTCCCGCCGGCTACCCGCACCCGGCCGGCCACCTGCCGGACGTGCTGCTGTCGCTCACACGTGGTAACTTCGCCTCCCTGCGTGTGCACGGCCAGGGCGTGGACTATGCGCAGCTGCTGCAGGGCCTGGCGAAGGTGGGCTACCGGGACGAGGAGCTGGCGGGGCGGGTGGTGGGCCTGCTGACGGAGCCGGCCGCGCCCGGCGCGCCGCCGCGGCTGGCGGCGCTGCAGCCGCGGGAGCTGCAGATGGTGGCGTGGGCCCTGGCGGCGATGGAGTACGGCAGGAAGGAGGTGTACGACGCGGTGGCGGACAGGCTGCTGGCGGCGGGGCCGGGGAGCGGGAGCGGGTCAGCAGCAGACGCCAGGCCGGACGGCGGCAAGGCGGTGACAGCTGTCAGGGAGCTGCTGCCCAGCGGCATTGCGGGGCTGTTCTGGGCGTTCTCGCGTGTGGGCGTGGTGCGGAGGGACCTTCTTGACGCGCTGGCAGACGGCGTGGTGGGGCAGGAGCTGCTGCTGGCGCCGCAGGACGCCGCCACCATCGGGGCCGCGTGTGCAAAGCTGCGCTACGCTAACCCACGGCTGCTGGCGTCCCTGGCGGGCGCCACCCTACGCCAGCTGCCCACCTGCAGCGACGACGAGGCCGCGGGCGTGCTGGACGCGCTGTCCGTGCTGGGCTGCCACCACGCCGCGCTGTACGACGCCGTACGGGATGCCGTACTGGCCGAGCGCGCGATTGCGGCGCAGCCGACGGCGATCGTGCGGGTGATGCTGTCGTACGCGCGGGTGGGGCGGGTGGCGGCGGGGAGGGACCGGGAGCTGCTGGGGCGGCTGGCGGCGGCGCTGGCGGTGCAGCTGCGGGCGAGGCAGGACCCTGCGGCGGAGGTGGCGCCGAAGGAGGTGGCGGCGGCGTGCGGGGTGCTGGCGGGGGTGGGGTACGACCAGCAGGTGAGTTGGCGGGAGGGTGGGAGGGAGTGTTTAAGTCGGCTGACCAGGGTCGAGGGGAAAAAGGGACGGCAAGTGGGTGAGGGGAGGTGCGAGGGGTTGGGGTGGGAGGCAGGGAGTGGGCGGTCGGTTGCTTGGGCCAATGTTGGCACGCAGTGAAGGCTGTATACGGTATTCCGTGGGCAAAAGCGCTTGTGGGTTGGAGAGTAAGGAGTGCAAGGGTGCGTTGGGGTTGGGTTTCAATTGGCAGGCGTGGAGGGAGGGAGGGAGGCGCAGGGCGGCTGTGCGGAAGAGTTTGGTTTCCGGCGGGTTGCAGAGGTGGTGGGCCCTTGGTTAGGAGGGTGGCATTACGGAAGGGCACACCCAACTGTGCCGCGGTGCAGTGACTGGGGTGGCAACGCGTGCGGTGTGCTGGCTGCGTTCATGTGCAGAGGCTGTTTGCTCCAAAACAACTGTCCAACCCTGCCTAAAACCCGTTTGGCTTTCTCCACGTTTCACCTAACAGGAAGTTCTGGCGCTGGTGGCTCAACATGCGGAGCGGTGCCTATCCCGCTACAGCCTGACGCAGGTGGGGACCCAATTGCTGAAACCAATGGGGGCTTGGTTCAGTTGAAAAGGCTTTGGCCTTTCGGTGATATGCCTAAACTGCTGGCAGCTCTGTCGCCCCTCTGTGCAATCCTCAGCAGCACCTGTCCGTCTTTCCACAAGCTTGCCAAGCTCCCTGCAAGGACTGCCATATCAGCGAGGTCCACAAACGTTTACTGCCACAGTACCCGTGCATACTTTTTGACATCGTGGAGGTCCTTTGCATGAACCTCCGTGTTCCGTAAAGCTACCACTTCGGGTTGCACCACTTTTTGCCGAGACTGTATTGTATCCACGTGCCTTTACCCATTGTTGCAGCTGGCCACCACGCTGGACTGCCTGCACACCGGCGGCGCGCCGTACTTTCAGCTGGCAGTTGCGGCGGCACGCCAGCTTTACCACACCCTGCTGTCGGGCGGTGACGGCAAGGCGCCCCTGGGCACCATCGTACAGCTGCTGTACTGCTGCGCCCGCCAGGGCGTGGAGGACACGGAGGCGGCGGCGGAGGTCGTACGGCACGTGGCAGAGGCGGGCGGGGTGGCGGCGGCGGGGCTGGGGCCGGCGGATGCGGCGAGGCTGCTGGTGGTGGTGCACGGGATGAAGCAGGGGGACACGGGAGTGGCAAAGGAGCTGCCAGGTGTGGTGGTGGCGGGGGTGGAGGCGCTGGACGGGGACACGGCGGCGGCAGCGGCGGAGGCGGCGGAGGGTGCGGGTCTGGGGGCGTTGGCGGCGGCGCTACGGGGCAGGGTGCGGGCGATGCAGGGGCAGGGGGTGGGCGCAGGTTTGCAGAGAGCGGCGAAGGTTGCGTTGGCGCAGGGGTAGGGGTAGGTGGTGCACGGGATGAAGCAGGGGGACACGGGGGTGGCAATGGAGCTGCCAGGTGTGGTGGCGGCGGGGGTGGAGGCAGGGCGCTGGATGGGGACAAGGCGGCGGCGGTGGCGGAGACGGCGGAGGGCGCAGGGCTGGGGGCGCGGCAGCACTGCGGGGCAGGGTGCGGGCGCTGCAGGCCCAGGGGATGGGTGCAGGGTTGCAGAGGGAGGCGAAGGTTGCGGTGGCGCAGGGTTAGGGGTAGGTGGTGCTTGGGAAGCAGGGGGGCCATGGGGTTTGCACCCATGGGTCACTCACCAGGGGATGGATGCGCTGGATTGGGACACGGGGGCAGCGGTGGTGGAGACGGCGGAGGGTGCAGGGCTGGGGACGCTGGCGGCAGTGCTGCGGGGCAGGGTGCGGGCGCTAAAGAGGCAGGGGGTGGGGGTGGGGGGCGGGGTGGGGGGGGCAGGGGTGCAGGGGCAGTAAAAGGTTGCGCTGGCGCAGGGGTAGGGGTAGCGAGGATAGGATGGCAGTGCAAGTGGTGGTACGGGCGCAGCTCGCAGGATGTTACGTTCTTGCTCGTTCCTCCGCCGCTTGCAGCAGGTTACCGTATTGCACGCAAAGAATCGCGGTGTCATCCACCCCGTCTCACCCGGCAAGGTGGTCCGGCTTCCAAACGCCCTGAACGCACTCCAGAACTTCTGTGACCAACATGCTAATAGTAGTAAAACATATGCGGGCCGTGAATGCCTGTGGCGTGAAAGCACTGGAAAGCACAAGGCTCAACTCTCCTGTGACCTGCACGCAATCCACGTTTTCGCCTATGTAGAGACCCCATTCAAGAGTGAAATGTTACCAATAGTAGCAACCAGCTTGTGTGGGCTTGTGGGCTTCGCTGTGCTCTGGTATTTGACGGGAGGGGCCTGATGGCGGCACTGGCCATGTGCTGCGGGGGATCAGGCATTGCTGCCCTGCTGCCAGCTGCGTACAGGCGCTCGCCCACCACTGCCACCAACCAGGTGTGGTGTAGAACGCTGATCATGCTGCTGCTGGCACACCACTTTGCTAGCTTAGTGCCTGCAGCCAACAGACAACAGGCACAAGTGGAAACCCCAAAAGTCCTTACAAGCAGTGTTGCAGGCAGTGCGTCGTCACACACATACACTTGCATGCGCATCTCACCATACGTCAGCTCGCCAGACGCTCTACTCCCGTCCAAGACGACCAACGCCTCCTTCCCACACTCTAGCACCGTCCCCCGGCTTTGCCTTGTCGCCATTTTCGGTCTACATCTACTAGCGCGGCTCACGGCAGGCCGTTTCTACTTTTCGCCCCCAGAACAATGTACCAGTTCGAAGTTGAAACCGCACTAATGCCCTGCCACACACTGAACGTCAGTGTTGCCAACAAAAGCTCCCACCGATCAGAGAATTGGTACGAGCGCCAATTTGCACCAGTACAAATGCCCCCATGCAATGCCCACCACACACCAGACGTCAGTCTTACACATCTCGTGCAAGCAAACAAGCACCCCAACAATACAAGTGTGGTACCCAGCGCAGTGCCAAGACCTGGAAGTATCCTCAACAGTGTGTGCATCAAGATTTATAGCTCCCAGTCCCAATGTATCCTTTGCAATACATCCATAGAGTGGCCCAGGCTTGATGCAGGGCACCGCTGATAGCACTGAGGGCAGCAAGGGTGCCCCCTTGTGTTGCACCACACTCAGGTGCAACATTGGCTCCATTGCCATCCTAGCTAATCCTTCTGCTGTCATTGGGCTTGCCACTGGCACCAGCGGGCCCAACCCTGTCGTCTCCTTGGCCTGATGATGTGCATCCTTGGCCTGATGAGGTGCTGCAGGACCCCTACCACAAGAGGGGCATGGGAAAGCACAAGGCGTTGAAACAGGGGTACTGGCAGCCACCTTGCTGCAAACAGGCAATGCGCACAGGAAAATGTGTGCCGCTGGTTAAGTTTTGCTGTGAGCTACACTTGGCTGCTTTGGAAGCGCCCGAGCCTGCCTGGCAATCTCCAAGCCTGCCTGGAGAGCGTGCATACGAGGCTGCAGCGGCATGCAGCAGCATTAGCGCTGTCCGTTCCAGGCGGGACGCCTGCCGTCAACAGGACGGTCTTGAGCCAGTTGGCCACCGACATGCCAGCTGCACCGAGCACCATGCCGACCACCATGGTACCCACCTTTAGTCGGACTTGAGCCAGTTGGCCACTGCCATAACGGCCGCACCGGCCAACGCGGGAATCAGCTTGTCAACCCTGCGAACCAGGGGAGGGTAGCACAGGATATGATGAGTGAGTCGGTGTTGAGGGAGGAGCGGCGCGGTGGAGAAGGACTACCGCGAGGGTGCAGGGCACCCGGGTGCTGGAAGGCAGCGCATCGGCCTGGCGCGCACCCCGCATCAGCCCTGTCGCCGCTGATAAGGGCCGGGTTCCCATAAGCACGAATTAGCTACGACATACATCCAAAAATGCAGAAAACATGTGATCGAAGCGGCATTTTGGACGTGTCGTTGCGCTGGGCTGCGCATGTGATTCGTTGCATGTCGGCCGCGCTTGCACGCCATGTGGACGAAACGCGTATCGGAGACGGCATTTATCGGAGACGGCAAGTTGCGCTCATTCCGAACATGCATGTCCGAAGCAACCCTACTCGGCTCGCTACTCGGCTCGCGTGCAGACGGCCCCTCACCAGTAGCTCTTGGAGTCCTTGGCGCCCTTGGCGTCCTTGGCGTCCTTGGAGTCCTTTTGGCGTCCTTGGAGTCCTTGGCGTCCTTGGAGTCCTTGGCGTCCTTGGAGTCCTTGGAGTCGGTCTTGGCGTCGGCCTTGGCGATCAGGAGCGCCTTCACCTCGTTGAGCGTCGTCTCCACCGACCCGACCTTGGTCACCAGCTCCCCCAGCGTCGTCTCCACCGACCCAACCCTCGTCTCCACCGACCCAACCCTCGTCTCCAGCGACCCGACCTCTGTCACCAGCTCCCCCAGCGTCGTCTCCACCGACCCAACCCTCGTGTCCAGCGACCCAACCGTCGCCGCGACCACGGTGACATCCTGCCTCATGCCCGTCAGCTCCTCCCACGGCGCAAAAAGCTTCACCGTAGTTGAAGCAGTCGAGGCCTTCATCCCCGATCCCTCGAGGGCCTTGATGTTGTCGACGGCCCTGTTGGTTGTGTTCTGGCTGTTCGCAGCATCGGGCTGACACTGAGCGATAACGATCCTTTGGGGGGCCGGCCGAAGCTGAAGGACAGAACAGGTGTGCTTAGGCACCTTCTTCGCGCAGGTGCGCGCGCTTACGAGAGAACGCTGCATTTTGTGAAGCTACCCGACAGACGCTGAAAATTATTCTGGAGGATGTGTAACGGTGTGCAGGCTGGTACACTGAAGGTATGTGTGAGGGAAAGCGCTCTCAAAATGCAAAGTACTTCTGCCGATGAAGGCGGTCCACCCAATCGGCGATGAGGCGATCAGCAAACAGGTCTCCTGCAGCAATTCACAAAGAATCTGTTCTGTGTTTTAACAGTTTTCAGATTGCGGCGTTGGGATGAAGACTGGACGACAAGGTGACGCCACTAGTGGCGCACGTGCATGGGGAGCTACGGACATGCAGCTGCAGGTGGGACAGAGGGGAGGGGAAGGAGGAGTGTATTAGAATTGATACCTTCGCGGGTCATATCAATTGCGGGTCGCGGGTCGGCTGGCATGTGCCCGTGGGGTTTACCGTGGCCAGGGTGGTCAGAGTGCAGCAGGTAGGGAAGGGGTGGGTTTGGATGGGAGTACTTGGCTGGGTCCTGCACTGCATCGGTGCATGCATGCACGTGCGCCAACGTGATTGTCCGCGCCATGTGGGGTTAGCAGGGGTAGAGCGAGGCAGGTGTATGGGTGCGAGTGCACGCTGTGCTGCAGTCTCACCCTTTCGTTCGCTCAGCAGGCGTTAGGTTACTGCCGCTGACAAGGCACACTGCGCGCCACCCGGCGACTCCTGTCCCACCGCCACAGGGCCTGCATGGCGGCCCGCGGCTGGTTTCCCTGCCGCCCTGGCTGGAGGTCTTCCCTGTCTCCTTCCTGCTGTCACCCACACAGTGCCCGCAACAGCCGGGCGGCGGCAGTCAACTGCTGTCCGGCGTGGTGCGCGTGAGGCTGCGCTGCGGCTGAGGGTTCCAGATGGAGGGCGCCGCCGGCGGGCCCTGGGAGCAGCAGGAGCAGGAAGTGGAGGAGAGGCTGGGCAGCCACGACGTGCTTTGGCTGCTGGCCTACGGGGACAGGGACCAGGCGGGGGGCCTGGTGGGCAGTCTGCGAAAGGCATTGCAAAGCGTGTACGGGGCAGCACAGCGCGCGCTAGGCCGTAAGCAGTGGGCGGGAGCAGGGGAAGCTCCCGCCAGGCTCAGCGGCGGAGGCGTTGGTGCGGGGCCCTTCCCACCTGTACGCAGCTGCGGAGTGGCTGCTGGGGCAGGGCGTGGAGGCGTGCGAACGGCTGGCGGGGGCGGGGCCGGGGGCGGGGGCCAGCCGCGGGCAAACCGGAAGGCAGGAGCAAGACCAGAGGCAGGGGGCTGCGGCGGCGGGGATGGCGGCACCCAGCGGCGGCGGATCTGAGCGGCGGGGAAAGGAGGAGCAGGGAGGGAGCAGGGGGATTCGCACAGTTCGTACAGTCCGTACAGCCCGCAGCAGCAGCTGCAGGAGGTGGTGTCGCTGGCGGTGCAGCTGCTGGGCGCGGAGCTGCTGTCTTGGGCGGAGGCTAATACACGCAGCATGCTGGACGTGCTGGCGTCGGGACGCAGCTGCACGGCCGATGGTGTGGACGTGGACGACATGCGCTGGCACCTGGCGCGCACGCTGCCGGGCGTGCTGCGCGTGCAGCGGGCCATGGCGCTGCACCCGCTGCTGTGCGCCACGCCACAGCAGGCGGCGCACGGGGATGCCGCTTGTGGCAGCGGTGGCAGCAGCAGCAGCGGCGGCAGCAGTGGCGGGGCCCAGTCAGCGACGGGCGCAGGCTCAGCGGTACCGCCCTCGGCGGCGCCAGGGGTGTACGACACAGACATTAGCGTGCCGAGGTTCCAGCGCACGCTTCGCGGCCATCAGCACCACGTGGGTTGACTACATACCGAACCTGTTTCCGCGGAGTGCGAGGACCCAGGCTGCGCGGGTAGCGATGGACACCGTGCAGTGCGTGAAGGCGATCGCGCGGCGTGAGGCGGGGGGCGGCAGCCACGTGCCTCGGCTGCTGTCCCCCCAGCAGTTTGAAAAGGCGGTAGCGGTGGCCCGGGACGCAAGGACGCTGGATGCCGTGCGCGGTAGTGGGTTACACATGGCTGAGAGTGAGGCGGCGGTGCTTCTCAACAAGTGGGGCTTTGGGACAAGGGAGGGCGAGGGCGAGGGCGACAACGTTAGCGCGCCGGAAGCTGCGGAGGGGTGTAAAGATGTCGTGCAGGAGCCGCCGTGGCTGCTGTGCTTGGCAGAGGCGCGGAGGCGGCTGCCGCGGGGGTGCTGGAACATGGGGTGTCGGCGGCTGGAGGGGGACAGCGAGGCTGGGGAGGGGGAGGGGCAGGAGTGGTCGGTGTGCGGGGGGTGCCGCGGGGCGTGGTACTGCTGCCGGGAGTGCCAGGCGGAGCACTGGTCCAAGGGGGGCCACAAAAGGGAGTGCAAGAGGTTGAGGATGGTGGGGGCCGGTCAGCAGAGGTAGGAGTTGCTTGGCAGCGTGCCTGGGTTCCTTCGGCTGGAGGCGTAGGGGTGAAGCGGTGAAGGGGCGGCTAAGGGCATGAGGTGTGCCAGGAGCGAGTGGGCCAGGAGTTTAGCACAGTCTGTGGCTCTGTGCTTGGATGGCCAGGATTCCGTAGTGCCGTTTTGATGGTGCACTCGGAGTGTTGTTGCAAAGTGCAAACTGCAAACTGTTGCCCAAAATTAACATGCATGGTGCTTGGAGCCGTTTCGTGCGTTCGGTCGTGTTGGCGGCGCTCCTTGGGCGTACAAGGTCAGGGTTGGGCAATTGCAAATGGAGGTCTACCGTAGTCCTGATATCGGTACCTTTGCTTTGGCATATGCTTGTGTATTTGCCTTCATCGCATCCTGCTACGCACTTGAACGTCCACACAGCAAGGCATTGCATTGTGGTGCCTCCGTCTGGGGGTGTTGCACTCAGCGCAATACGGTGCATCGACGGCCCCGGGGTTTGTAGCTTGGCACCTTGCCAAGCCCTGCTCAACCCAACCACACTTGCGGGCATCTGCGATCATAGCGCTGGAAGAAAGGAGCTATTCAGTTGTAGGGATCCAGAAGGATCTTTCCTGCGTGGCGTTTGCACTGGGAGCTTGTGACTTCACTTGCGTTTAGCACGGATGGCTTGCACCTACAGAGTTTTCCCCTGGAAGCGGCTCCAGGGGATAACGTATTCGGTGGGTGGAGGCCTTCAGACGAGCCTTTCTTTGTAGTCTGCTCTTACGGGCTCACACAACGGTATAACTCAGGGGTGAGGTTCTGGGGGGTTTGGGGGGGCGGAAGCCCCTGGTTAGCAGGTGCCGAGGGAATTTGACCACTGACTTTGACACAGGTGGAACCAGGTGTTGCAGGAATAGGACACCACCCACATGATGCAGAAGTTTGCGAGCTGCACAAAGCAACGCGAACAGCTCAGCCTCAGCCCCAGCCAGAACCAGCACGCACTTGGAGCCGCAACCGAGGAGGCCCCGAAACCAAGACAGCTCGGCAACTGAATTGTGAACTACTGTTGTTGTACTGCACTACTGCTGTAAGTTAAAGGTGGTCCTAGTCGTTCAGTCGCGAACGCGAGGCCAGGCGCAAAATAGAGTTTTTCCTCGGGGAGGGCCCCGTTGACAGGCACTATGCGTCGCAGCATGGACGTTAAGCCTCAAGCTGCATTCTCTACCAGCCGTGTTGCTCCTAGGGTGCCGGTTCCTACCGCAAGCAAGCATCGCGTTGCAGGACCGTTCTCTGTCCTTCCACTACCGGCTGCGTCTAACGCTTTAAAGCGCAATAACAACATATCTACTCGCGCTTCGGTCGCTGCCGCGGACGCACCAACGCAGCAACAGCCCGGCGATGCATCCGCGCAGCCAACGGACCTCATGCCCGCCCAGCTCACCTGGCCCAGCCGCTCGCACGGCTGCGGAGCGGTCACGTCGGCAGAAATTGGCGCAAACGTTATTATCTGCGGATGGGTGGACCGCAACCGCAACATGGGTGGCGTGCAGTTCTTCGACGTGCGGGACCACACCGGCCTGTTGCAGGTGCGCCCTCCTCCCGGGCTTGTTGCAGCAGTGCAGCTTGCCGCCTGCCGCAGCAGACACCATTTAGATTGCACATGGAATGTGGGATGTGCATTAGGCTCGAAAGTCGCGCGTAGGTTGTGTGGGATGAACCAAGGGACGGGGACAATGGACCGTGAGCCAAGTTCAGGGCCGCACTAGCCCCTGATGGTGATGTGGGTTAAGTGCTCAAGAGTTCAGGTTGCAGGTAGAACACAAAGGCGCACCCTGTGGGTCAGGACTGAGCCCCACATTTCCGCGTGGTGCAAACGTGGGGATGGTGCACTATGCCGTGCTCTTGGCCGCCAAACTGTGCTACTGCCATGCCGGGGCCTTTCGTAGTAGCGAGGTGCCTCCGGGGTTGGTGCACAACGCCGTACCCAGGCCGCCCAAACTGTGCTACTGCCCTGCCGGGTGTCTTTCCTGGTGGTGGTGGGTAGCCTCAGCAGTGGGCTGCGGAGGGGCTGGATGCCTTGGGCTGGGGTATCAAGCCACAAATGAAATTGACCTCGAACAATAGTGCCAACGGATGGCGACAACACGTGCACAGACTGGCCAGCGGATGGGGATGCCAGTGGTAGCCAAGTGAAGCCTTGTTGTTGGAGGGGGCCGGGGGGTGGGTTACCGTGCGGGCAGTGGGATGATGGGGCGACGGCTGCACCAGCAGCGCACTTTCTCTCACGAGTGCCGCACGCCCTGGGACCCTTTGGGTTGGATCGGACATGGGTTTGTGACAGGCCTCGCCTGTTTCCTTGCCTTCTTACCGCCACTCCTTCCCCGCACAGGTCATCTGTGAGCCTCGGTCGGCGCCCGCCAAGGTGTCCCCTGCTGCCGCCCAACCCCAACCCCTGACCCGACATACGCTTACCTGGACCGCTTTCGTTGCAGGTTGCTGTTTGCTGACTGTATCGCCCCTCCCCCGCCCCTCCCCTCCTCCCGCACAGGTCATCTGCGAGCCCCAGTCGGTGCCCCCCGAGGTGTCCCGCGCTGCCGCCCGCCTGCGCAACGAGTATGTGGTGTGCGTGCGGGGCGTGCTGCGGGCGCGGAAGGACCCCAACCCCAAGATACCCACCGGCCAGGTGGGGAAGGGTCCGGGCTGGGGCTCACAGCGAACAGCGAGCGTTGGGAGGTGTGGGGCCACTGCCTGGCTGTTGAGGTTCGCAGGTACTGCAGGGAGCTTCTGGTGTATTAACCCTATACGGCGAGTTGCTGCAGGCCACCCGTACGCTGCGGCCGGGCGTCCGTCGTACTGCGCAACGTTTGCCAAATTGGACACATCAGCCTTCCCCCTGCAGCAGTTTGCAGTGTCCGTGGATACCGGTATATGATGTCCCACGAACCACAACACAATACGGTACTGCACGCGGTTAGGGTTTGTGGCAGGATATACGCCAGCACGATGTTTGCAGGTACCTGCTTTCCCCTGCTCCTGGAAGCGCAGGCCCAGAGCGTGGAGACTCTCAACGTGGTGCCCCACCGCCCGTCACTTGTGTGCGCTGTACATGTATATCACTCTACATGCGTATCGTGTTCAATTCAAAATGCCCCGCCCTCCCTCCTGCAGCTGGAGGTGCTGGCCCAGAGCGTGGAGATCCTCAACGTGGTGTCGCGTTCGCTGCCCTTCCCCGTGAGCGAGGCGGAGGAGCAGGAGGCGCCCAAGGAGGAGACGCGGCTAAGACACAGGGTGCTGGACCTCAGGTGTGTATTAGCATGCAGCGGGTTACCTAATGCATTGGAGGCATATCAGGGAAGGAGCAGGAGCCGCCCAAGGAGGGGACGCGGTTATGACACAGGGTGCTGGAGCTCAGGTGTGTATTGGTATGCACAGGATGGTCCTGTGTGTTGCCGGTATGTGTAAGTTAATCGACAGTGACATAGTTCCGGTCCTTGTGTTTGGAGTTGCCGTGCCTTGCAAGGCCCTGTGCCAACCCTTTAATGCATGCCCCAATCCCCTCTTTACGGGGCCATCCCGAACACTGTATCACGATGGAGACTTGAGCCCCAAAACGCAAGAGCTGTCCCGAAACACCAATATCACGAATACGTAATCAGCTCATTTATACTATTTTGGCGTGTCCTTCCTTGCTTCAGGCGCCCCAAGATGGCCTCCAACCTGCGCTTGCGGCACGCGCTGCTGCGCACCATCCGGGGCCTTCCCAGCACTGCTTTCAAAGAGGCCTCACATTGTCCCGACGTCCTGTTCATTATCCCCACCCAGGCGCCCCAAGATGGCCTCCAACCTGCGTTTGCGCCACGCGCTGCTGCGCGCCATCCGGGGCTACCTGGAGGACGAGGGGCTGGCGGGAGGGCCCTTCACGGAGGTGGAGACGCCGGTGCTGACGCGGTCCACCCCTGAGGGGGCGCGCGACTACCTGGTGCCGTCGCGGTGAGGAAAATTGAATCATTCTAAACAATTCATCATAAAGCGTAGGGTACATTGCCGGCCGCCGGGGTCAGACCCCGGTCAGACGGGGACCGGGAGGGGACCGGGGACCGGGAGGGTCCTGCCATGGTTATTGAGTCGGTGGTGCGTAGTGCGGAGGTAGTCAACCCCAGCCTTTGGGAGGAATGCAGTGGGGCCGATGGGATACGTTAAAGTATTAGGGCTGCCGGGGGTTAGCTGGCTTTCGCGAAGGTGGAGACGCCTGTGCTGACTCGGTCCACGCCCGAGGGCGCACGCGACTACCTGGTGCCGTCGCGGTGAGGGGAAACGAAGCATTTTAGACAGTGTGTCATGAAGTGTAGGGTACATTGCGGACCGTCGGGTTCAGACGGGGGCGGGGACTGCATTCGGCTGTTGGAACAGCCTTCTTGGTGGGTATGGCTGGAATAGGAGACGCGTGTGCTTGCGCGGTCGACCCCCGAGGGCGCACGTGATTACCTGGTGCCGTAACGGTGAGGAGGAGCGGCGTGGACCGGGTGGGAAGCTTACGATTTGATCTCCATGTAAGAGGGAGGGAGTGGCTGGGAGGGTTGAGCGGGGGAGAGGCAAGGTGAGGCGTGCACGTGCTGACGCGGTCGACCCCTGAAGGCGCCATGTAGGGGCGGGAGGGAGGTGAGCGGAGTCATTCGGGCGCTTCAATGTGTCTTGTTCCTCGTGAAAGAACCGTCGTCCAGCGAGGGATCGCCCCGGGTTGGTTGAAGCTTTCTCTGTGAAAGTGGAACGTGAGCTATCGTTTTGTCGGCACCGTCATACGCTTGACGAGCACCCTCCCCTCTCTTCTGTTTCCCTACCCAGCGTGCAGCCCGGCGAGTGGTACGCGCTGCCGCAGTCCCCCCAGCTGTTCAAGCAGATGCTCATGGTGGCAGGGTTCGACAGGTACTACCAGATCGCGCGCTGCTTCAGGTGCGTTGGGGTGTGGGATGGAGGTAACCGCACTGCAGAGAGATGCGTGGGTGGGTGAGGCTTTGATCGGTACTACCAGATCGCGCGCTGCTTCAGGTGCGTAACGGGTGATGGAAAGGGGGTTCAGGGACCGGGCGATGGTCCTGGTGGTTTGGGGGGAGCGCTTTGCCGTCTGTCCGTCCTACCTCCGCTCCGCTCCGCTTTCCGCGTCTTGGTTTGGAGGCCGTTGGTGGGTTACTGTGGGGCTAGGACAGCTGCTAGCAGGTGCTCATAGTAGCGGGCTTTGACCGGTGCTACCAGATCGCGCGCTGCTTCAGGTGCGTCGGCGTGTAGAGATAGGACCGGTGCGCTGATCGCCAGCCGGGGTTCACCCTACATCCCTCGGCAAAGGCAGGAATGCATTGCAAGGCTGGACGGCTTGCCGGTAGATTATATTGATTAAGAACTCCACGCTTTCATTCCTCGTGCGCAGGGACGAGGACCTGCGCGCCGACCGGCAGCCCGAGTTCACGCAGCTGGACCTGGAGGTAGCCTTCATGGACGACGTGGCGCTGCAGAGCCTGGTGGAGGGCCTGGTGCTGCGCATCTTCGACAAGGTGTGTTAACAATTACATCTAGTATGATAATATTACACAACTAGTATGATATTATTACAAGATTTATAGTGTGCATGAAAGTTAGTCCTGGAGGTGGCCTTCATGGACGACGTGGCGCTGCAGACCTTGGTGGAGGGCCTGGTGCTGCGCATCTTCGACAAGGTGCGTTGAGAACACGACATAAATAAAGAATTCAAAGAAAGATGAAAAGGACATTTAGTTGGGCCTGTCTCGGTGGCGCGCTGCACCCCTGCTACTGACCGCTTCAGCGTGCTGCCGCCCCCTGACGCATGCTGCGCTGTTCAATTGCAACTCAGCGCAATACCTACATTCCCCAGCACCCTGTTACACAACAACCGCTCTACCCCACGTCCTGACCCTGTCCCCCAGATCCTGGGCGTGCAGCTGCCCGCCCCCTTCCGCCGCATGCCGTACGCCGAGGCCATGGCCAAGTACGGCAGCGACAAGCCCGACCTGCGCTACGGCCTGGAGTTCAACGACGTCAGCGAGGCGGTACGCGACTGCGGCTTCAAGTGAGTTTGTGGGATGCACGGGGAAGGGGTTGTGTGGAGGGCAAGGCAGGGAGTGGCGGGGCAGTGTCCGAGGGGGTGGGTGCGTGCGCAGGACGTCAGCGCCACCGTACGCGGTTGCGAATGCACGTGAATAAAATTGATAGACTCACGTGGATAGCCCATGGCATGGGGGGGAAGGGTTGGCCGGTGAAGGTCAACGGCAGCGGCAAGCCCGGCCTGCGGTACGGCATGGGCTCTCACGGCGTCAGCGCCGCCGTACGCGACTGCGGCTTCAAGTGAGTCGTTTCGCGGCGGCGGTGGCGAGAGGGGATGGAACGGGGCGGGGCATTGTGCGATGGCATGTGGCAGCGTGTGCGCTGTCCAATGACGTCAGCGCCGCCGTACGCGGTTTTCATGAAAAATGTTTAGTAATGTAACTATGTTCCCGATCCAGGGTGTTCTCCGGGGCCGTGGCGGGCGGTGGCTGCGTCAAGGCCATCCGTGTGCCGGACGGCAAGCGCATCAGCAACACGCGCATCAAGCCCAAGGGCGACATTGCCAACGAGGCGGTGGCAGCAGGTGGGTTAGCATGGGTTGTGGGTTAGCGGGGGTGGCCTGCAGCAACACGGACATGGAGACATTGCAAGCAAGGGCAGTGGCAGCAGGTGGGTTAGCAGGCGGGTGGTGGGTTAGCGCGGGTAGGTGGGTAAGCAGGGGGTGGCTTAGGGGGATGGTCAGCATGCCCTACAACCAAACCCGGTGCTCCTGACCCTACCGCCCACTTCTTCCTCGACCTCCTACGTTGGCATCGCACGAGCGTCGAACGTGTCCCGCACGTCCCCCGTCCGACCGCCCATGCTGCTCCCACGTGGCATGCGCCGCCAGGCGGGCCTCTGTGTGCGGTGGGCCTTACCTTTGCGACGTCCACTGAACATTCCACCACATTAAGTCCAACCTGGCCGCACCCTGGCCGTTCCAATCCCACGCCGTGCCCAGGTGCTGCTGGTCTGGCGTCCATCCGCGTGGGTCCGGCTGGGGAGCTGGACGCCGCCAAGGCCATCAAGGCGGGGCCTCAGTCCGAACCTCATGCACCTCACGCCCTTGACCCACCCCACCCCACCCCCGCCGATATGCAGGCGCCGCCGGTTTGGCCTCATCCTGTTATCCCGCCTGCGCTCAAACTGCAAGTCTCCGTGAGAATGCACTTATCAAGCCCCCTTGCTGATGCCAATTTCCCTTGAAGGTGCTGCTGGCCTGGCCTCCATCCGCGTGGGCCCCGGCGGCGAGCTGGACGCCGCCAAGGCGATCAAGGAGGGACTTAGCCAGGAGCAGGCGGCGGCGCTGCTGGCGGCGTGCGGCGCACAGCCGGTAAGAGGGGGTGGAGAGGGCACAGCATATGTGGGTGTGGGTGACGGGGCGACAAGGCCATAAGGACGGCCTCCGCAAGGAGCAGGCGGCGGCGCTGCTGGCGGCGTGCGCGGAGCGCAGCCGGTGAGGGGGGTAACCGCCGAGCAGCACTGGAAGCTGGTGGAAGCTGGTGTGACCAACGGCCCCGCCCTTTGACACGGTGTGCTTCCTCCCTCAGGTTGGCGTAGGGCGCTTATCTTTAAATTCAGCCTCAGCCTCGGTCTCAGCCTTCAGCCTCAGCCCTTTACACTACGGTTTGCCCTCCTACCCTTGACCCCCCGCCCTTGCCCGTCCCCATGTCCTCCCCGCCAGGGCGACCTGCTGCTGCTGGCCGCCGGCCCCACCGACACAGTGCACCGGGCGCTGGACCGCGTGAGGCAGTTCCTGGGCCGGGAGCTGGGGCTCATCAAGGTGAGGAGGCATGTGCACACACAGTACACCGGTACAGCCTTGCACGTGCAGGGTTACGTAAAGAACCTGCATACCCATGCACCTGCGCATCCAGAATGCTATACGGTACCCCAAGCACAGAGCCACCCTATTGTTGCTCAGTGTGCAGTAGGATGCAGTGATGAGAGGTACAATACATCTTGCAGAGCAAAGTTAAGAGGACTAGACCGCGATGGCATGTGCGGTTACTAGGGAGGTTCTAAGCGACCGAACGGAAGCGGCAGGCCAGCCTGCTGTCTTCTGCACTTATCTGTTCTGCATTTATTCCAGCTCACGCGAGACAAAACGCAAGCGTGCTCGCGCGAATGCTACGCGATGCATACCTGCATCGAGGGGAAAGCCCGTCCGCCGTGAACTGTGAGTTGTTGCTCACTGTGGTGACGTGGCGGTATGTGGGCGCGGTCGTGGGCGTGGTCGGGAGGTGCGCTTGGTAAGTTGGGCGTCAGACTCGAGGTGGGACCAAACAACAGCTAATCGTCGGTGGCACGCGTGCCGAGGCTCGCGCTCCGAGTCCAACCGTTGGACACCCGTCCGTCCTGCGTCACATTCCTCCCGCCGCCGCCCCTCCCCCACCCCGCAGCCCGGCGACCACTCGCTGCTGTGGGTGGTGGACTTCCCCATGTTCGAGTACGACAAGGAGGAGGGCAGGTACGGGGTACGGCACAGCGAGGGCTGCGGTACTGCGAGCTGAGCGTGTGTTAGTGGTCATGTAAGCCGTGTGAATGCGTGGGTTTGTCGTAATGCAGGCAAGTCGTGTTGCGCGGTTCTCGTTCCTCAGCTGCTGATGCATTGCAGGGGCGACATTGTGACGATGTGCAAGTTGCTTTGCAGACCCAACCGCCAAACCTTGGTCTCCCCTGTCCGAGAGCTGTTCACCATACCTCTGACCCCTCCAGGCACTTCGCCACCTACCAACCCTTCACGGAAGTGAACCGTGTACACCACCTCAATGCCGTGCTTCTCGCACTGCATGTCTCCCCTAACCCACCACTCCCTTCAGGTACGTGGCCGTCCACCACCCCTAACCCACCACCCCTAACCCACCATCCCTAACCCACTCCCTTCAAGTACGTGGCCATCCACCACCCCTAACCCACACCCCAGGTACGTGGCTATCCACCACCCCTTCACGGCGCCCCGCCCCGACGACTGGGCCTCGGGCGACCTCACGGGGGCGCGCGCCATCGCGTACGACCTGGTGTACAACGGCGTGGAGGTGCGTGTGCCGTACGGCAGGGGCAGGGGTGTACGGCAGGGGCGGGCTTTTGCCGGGCTCTTGTCCGTGGGTGCCGCCGATGCAGCCGAGGTGACAGCAGCAGAAGGTGACAGCATTTGGTAAGCAATGCAGCTTGCTGTGCGGCTTGCTACCGTACCGGATGATTGCTATTAACAGTGCAACTTCCTTGTCTTGTCCCCCCAGATTGGCGGCGGCTCGCTGCGCATCTACCGGCGAGACATCCAGCAGAAGGTGTTCGAGCTCATAGGTGGGTGTGCCGTGTGCGGCGGGTGTGCAGCTGTGCCAGCGACGGTGCGCAATAGCTGTGTGGGTGCATAGGCGTGTGGAGGTACCGGTAAAGTGTACAAGGGCGGGCATCGGTGCGGGGAGTGATTCGGTGCAGAACTACGCACTAAGGGTGCGCATGATGGTGCGCCCAGGCCCTTCGCACCTATCGACCCATAGCTATGCTCTGGTTCCTTCACCGCATCCTGCTACCTTATCCTACCCTCCAACCATTGAGCTAAAGCCCCCGGCTACCAGCTTGCGGTCATCCTGTAGCGCAGTAGCTCAAGTACCACAGGCATATCACGGTATGCATTCCCATCTTTCCCACCCCCAGGCCTGACTCCCGAGGAGGCCCAGGCCAAGTTCGGCTACCTGCTGGACTGCTTCGAGTACGGCGCGCCGCCACACGGCGGCCTGGCGTTCGGGGTGGACAGGTGGGGGCAGGGGTTAGGGGAGGGGAGGGGAGGGGGTAAGAGGGAA
>VFQN01001351.1_pt1 | contig 41350 bp, 38 predicted proteins | sample 3512371 | NCBI WGS metagenome assembly VFQN01 (sample SAMN10412370, study PRJNA504923) | tailings metagenome | isolation source: Replicate 2 from Balatoc abandoned mine | place: Philippines: Itogon, Benguet | collected 2017-08-28 | reverse complement strand
TTAAAGTGTAATAAAAGAAACTTGACCTAAATTATTGATCTTATTCAATTCTTTGAGTCGTACTTCTTCTTCTCGGGTCCAGGTTAAAGTCGTCATTTTCTGCTGGAAGGCCATGACCTTCCGCTTCTTTTCTTGTAAATCATAAGAAGAATGGAGTGATTTCTGACTTGTTACAATACAGAGACCATGAGTTTGGATTGCTGATCCCTTTGTCACTTGAAGAGTTTGTTGTAAATCATGGAGGAAAGTGGAGATTGAGGAATTGTTAAGTGTTTTCGCAGATAATCGTAAATGGATAAAATGCTGTGTGTCGTAACTCCCTTTAGTCTGGCTCAATTCATTCGGTTCTTCAATCTCTGACTGCTTTCTCTTTCCCAATACTTGCAGTTCTTCTGAATTACCCTTACTTAGTTCGGTTTCTGCAGTCCTTTGATTCTTCAGTACAAATTCTTTCAGCTCTTGAAGAATTTCATTAAGATCAGATCGTTTGAGAATAGTTGTACGACTTGAGAGTAAGGTTTCAAGAAACTTCTCATCAAAAGCAACTTGTTTATCTTTCTCACTTGCAGTATCTGAACTTACAGATGCACGATAATCGAAAAGAAGAGAAGGCATATTTAAATATGATAATCTCTTCGTGACCGGAATACGAATACTTTCAGCGTTAGGTATCCCAAACAGGGGACCCTTTGCCAACTTGAGTTTTGTCAACTGTAAAGCAGCTTTCGCATCTTCAACACTATCATGACCTGCTTGACCAGATTTGCTTTGCTGGATACTTGATTTCAAATACTCTTTCGCCAAATACTTTAATTTATTCCTATAAGGAAAACCAATCGGATGTGGATAGAGGAAAGTTGTATCAATAATCGATTGATGGGAGAGATGTAAAACTCTTAAATCATTCTCGAGAGAATGTCCAATTATCAGTGTCTTCTTCACTATCCAACGACAAAGGAGTAATTGTACTTGGATCAACTTGGTTGTGATAGGTGCCAACATCTGCTCAGTGATTCCAGAAAATTGGGTGCGATAGTCTACAATTGGATTATCTGGCTTCAATAATACATCTAATATAGTTTCTTCGTTATGGTTAAGCGCAGTCACACGAGTAACTTCTACTCCTTTAGTAGTTTCACACATTTCACAATCGAGAGCGATTAGTTTAAAAGGTTCTAAACACTGATCGCGACCGTTCTTGCCCAACCATAAACTATCATATTCTGTTGAAGGGTAATCGAATGTTTCGATGAATTTATCATTTTCTACGAGTATTTGATTCTTAGGAAAGTCTTGATAGTACTGAACTGTTTGATATTGCGGGAAAATCGATTGTAGCTGATCTAATTCAGCAAGACTTGGTAATAGATCTAATCCAATCTGATTTACTCCTGCATCAAGCGTGACTACAGCAGTGTTCCCGATTTCTTCTCCAACTATGGGAGTAATATCTTCCATCTCGTTGGTTAGTAATTCTTTAGTAATATCCTCACACTTTAACTTCTTATTCACACCAGATCCATCAATTTTCTTTTCGGAACTAATCAGTAAAGGAAAATTATAAAGTTTGAGCATCGAAGTGTTGGGTAAGTACGCATGCAACTGTTTCCAAATGGTCTCCATTGAAGGGGAATTCGCGTTACTTGAAATAATCTCTGAAAGGGGAGATGAAAAAGTCAGCTTTCCAACATCTACAGATGGATTAGACATTAATTCTTCAACTGCGCATTCGTGGAATGGAATAGTTAAGAGTTTGTCAGATAAATTCGGAATTTCTTCGCAGTTTTTATTGATCTTAACTGTGTATACAGGATGCGATAATGATAAAACTAATGAAGAAACGTTATCTTGTGAATAGACATTAGAATGAGACCAAACTTACCAGACAAAGCATCCTCTAAATCACTGATATGAATATGAACGATATAACGGATGTAGCCGCGATTTTTCACCTATGAAATACGATGAAATCAAACAGAATCAGAGACTGGACAACACTGACCTCAAAATTTCTTGGAATTGGTTGATCTTGATAAAAAATCGAGAGCAAAAAGCTCCGTAATTCCTAGCAGATGATTGAGATTGAGAGGACTAATAATCAACTACCTGCACTTACCGATACTAGAAGATTGTGCTCACTCTTCTCTCTTGTTTTATCAGTAACATACCTCAAAGATGGTGTACCCTAGCATCAAGGATCATAATACAGACATACTGTTTTCATCTATCTGAGATCTTACCATCAGGTTGAAAGAGTATCTGCAAATGAGGTAGGTATTAGAAGATTGAACTTCACCCTTCTCCGTCTTTTTGGCCCATTTTTTCCATTTCTTCTTCTCCAGGGTCCAAGGCTGTTTGCTCTCCGTGTCCAAAGTCTCTTCTGAGGCTACTTGTTGTGAAGTTCCGAACTCCATTACTTTTTTTGTAAAATTATTGCTCAACTGTACGATTGAAAAACGAATCGTTCAATTTGCCATCCCAAGAATTTAGCAAAAATTTAAAAAGTTAAAAATTAGTTGATTTGACACAATGGAATGAATTATGAATCAAAAGAAGATCCAAAAATGGAATATGCGGTACACATGAACTGAAGTTACAGTGGAGGCACCTATTTGCTCTCACTTTCACTTGGATTCGCCGCTGGGCATGTGCGGTTAATAATAGTCAAGAAATCTTCATGAAATGAACCATTTAAATAAGTATTACTAATAAATGGTCTATCATCCAAACCTCCACAAGCCACTTCTAATGTTGATCGATCAACTTCGTCATAAAATTTATTCTTCAGATTATTCATGTCAGCGTTAGTTAACATACGAATCTTATCCTTAGTTACAGGATCGATAAAAGGAGAAATAATAGAATAAAATCCATAGAAAATGTATGGAGGACGAATACAGTAAGCACGAAATAGGCGCTCAGGGTAATGATCTTGTAAGATCGATAAAACTTCGCGGGAGGTCTTCATGGGTGGAGCGTTAGACAATGAGTAGTGATTGTAATCAATAACTAAACATAATTTTCCATTTCCCTCTGGCTTCATACAAGCAACAGCTCTTTCCATGGTATAAATGAGGTGCCTGATATTTCCGTCGTGCTGATTAGTGTTTTCATTTGCAGGACGCATATAGACGAGCACATGACCACTTTTATCGTAACCTCTGACGTAGGTTTTGCCTGTCGCGTTCTCTACAGAAACAATATCACGCCAACGCTCGACGAAATCACTCCCTAATCCAAACTCTTTTCTCCATTTTAAGGTCGAGTCCAACATCGCAGACGCTTTGTCAAAATTGTACGATCTACGCGAGGGAAAAATTCAAGAATCAAGTTTCTGTTAACAAGGTAACGAAAGCTTACCGAGCTCGAAGATAGCGTAAAAATGTTTGATCGCTCATTTCCATTCCAAAGCCATCAGCTCCAGCAAACGCCGAGCGCATTCTTTCAAGAGAATCGAGCTGAGGGGGAGTCAACTTATCACACATTCTTCAAATTCTGCTGATAACGCAACAACCAATCTTAAATCGATGTCAGTGTTTCGGTAGATTCTCTGACAGAAGTCGGTAAAAGTTGTTAATTTTTTCAGTTTGGTGAAACACAAATCTTGCGAGTCAAAAAGATTCGCTTATCTTCACTGTGAAAAGAGGTGATATCAAATAGAATGAAGCAAAATGATATCATCGAGAGTTCATTGTCAGAAAAGACATCGCTACTCAATAGAAGCCATCGCTCGAATAACACCAACAACTCCAACACAGCGAGTGGAAGTTATAACTCTCTGAGCTTTAATTCGCCTACTGGTACTGTAAGTAAGGATTATTTTCACGCAATAGAGCTAGGAGGTTTCTCGAAGTCTAATATTAAATCGTCTCCGCCAGATACTAAAGATTATTCTCTCATGAGCGGAACAGACAGCCTGCTGAAAGAGAGCCACGCAAACGAGGTGCCATCATCTGAGTCAGACATCACAGTTAACAGAAAGCCATATCTCACTCTATTGCTTCTTTATATTCTTTATGGAATCTCATTTAGTATTTTAATACCTGCTTTACCGGGATTAACATTAAGGTTAATGTCGGGTGATGCAGCAAAATCATCCATGCTCTATGGGACAGCCACATCAATTCGCTATTTTTTAGAGTTTTTCTCTGCTCCTATTTTGGGTAATGTAGCTGATATTAAAGGTAGGAAGATTGTGTTTATTTTAGCTTTTCTCGTGTGTGCCATCGAGTTTTTTCTCTTAGCATTTTTTCCATCTGTTACAATGATCTACGTCACGAGAGCGATGAGCGGATTAGGAGACGCTGGTGTTGCTACCGCTTACGCAATGATTACGGATATTGCTGTTTACAATAATGATATAGTTAGTCAACAGTTTGGTATCTTAGCAGCTATGATCGGACTTGCATTCATCGTTGGTCCAATCTTTGGGGGTTATTTGTCTATGATTAGCTTTGAGCTTTGTTTCCTTGTTTCTGCCTGTCTTTCGTTGCTTGGAGCGATATTATCGTTTATCTTTTTAGAAGAGACAAGGTTCTATCGATCTAGAGAATATTCACATTTAGAAGAAGCTTCCAGTCAAATTTTATTAAAGGAAGAAGCTCATCCATTAAATCCTATTGCTGGTTTACGAATTCATTTTTCGAATGCAAAGTTGAAAAAATTATCTTTTCCACTAGCTTTATGTGCTGTTAACACAGGATTAGCGTTTATGTGGTATATCTATATGAAATATCGTTTCCAATCAACTGCCACATCTATTGGTTTCTATCTCTCTTTTCACGGATTAATTAGCGCCATTGCTCAGGGCATTATGATTAAAGTTCTCATTCCGAAGTATCTTTCAGAGCGAAATACATTGTTTTACGGCTTGATGGTATCAGCTTGTCAAGCAGTGGTAAGCGGAATGTGTAACCAAGAGTGGCAGCTATATCTCGTTAGTGTGGGGTTTAGTATGGGAATATTGCACTTCCCTGCTATTAAAGCATTAATTGTGAACGAAAGTCTCAAAACCAAATATGGCGCAGCTTATCAGGCGAATCTTCAAGGAGCGATAAGCAGCATCCGCACAGCTTCGATGTCAATTGGATCGTTACTTTTTACATCATTATTCTCAGTTGGAATTTCACTTAACCCACCAAACCCGGCTTTGCCGTTCCTTGCGGCTGGTGTCATATATTTGATAGCATATCTTTATCTGAGAATTGATCTTTTATATGAGACGGAAGACATTGAGGAGAAAGAAGTGAGCTTCTCTTTAAACGTTGCAGAAGGAGTACTAGGTGGCGACGAAAATGATCTTCTTAAATAATGTAGGATTTGATAGCATAATGTAAATGTAGTAAAAACTGTAATTTCTGTTCGATGGGTAGCTTTCTCAAAACGAGGGCCAAACCTTTCGTTAGAAGAGCCTTTCACTCGTTAGAGAAGATCGTATCTGCCATCAATAAAATCTACAGAAACACTTCATTCTCAATTAACCATGAAATCTGTGGCATCTGCTCCTGGAAAGGCTATATTATTTGGTGAACATGCTGTTGTGTATGGGATTCCTGCAATCGCCGCAGCATTGTCCGATTTGCGACTATTTGTTACCATAGTAAGTACTTATTTGGATCTTCTCTTTCCAGAGAATCTGTAACTATTTTTCAGAGTGAAACCAGTGATCTGAACCTTAAAGTTAGTTTTGAAGATATTCTTGATCAAGATGGAAACCCCACAATTGGAGAAGTTTCTATGAAGAAGATAAGTGAATTAGTCGACAATCCTTGCCAAGATGTGAAGGTCGCGGTGAAGCCAGACGAAGAAACATCACAGAGGTTAAAATCAGAATTCTCCCATCTTCCATCATCTGCAGGTCAAGGCATGATCGCCATAACTTATTTGGTTGGTCACATTCTTCAGTCGCTTTTGAAAGGCGGATTGGATATTCTAGTCAAGTCTCATGGTTTACCTATCGGAGCAGGATTAGGTTCTTCCGCTGCATTCTCTGTTGCCTCCTCTGCAGCATGTTTGCAACTTCGTGATAAATTAGATTTTATTCAGAAGGGTGGGAATGAAGAGAATCATTCACTTCCTCTTCTACCTGAGAATCTTCATACGATCAATTCTTGGGCATTTATGGCAGAGGTACTCATCCATGGAACTCCATCAGGTTTAGATAATACCACCAGCACTTATGGTGGAATGATAAAATTTAGAAAGTTAGAGTCATCGAATGAATACGAAACATTTACTAACATTCCGAAGAATCTGAAGATCTTATTAACCAATACTAAAGTCCCAAGAAGCACCAAACAATTAGTTAGTTCTGTTAGAGATCTTTATAATACTCATGTTTCAATTCTTCAATCTATCTTTCATTCTATTGAAGAAATTACAAATCAATTTGTTCATATCCTTCAAAGGTAATTCATACTTTCCATGCTTCATTCACCCCTTACATTTATACTTCATAGAAATGATAAGAAGGAATTATCTGACAAAGAAATTATCGATAGAGTGGTACGATTATATTTGATGATTTCTGATTTTTATTGCATTAACTAATAATTTTCTCTCTGTAGTCTGAGTTGATTTCCATCAATCATCATTTACTGGGGAGCATTGGTGTTGGTCATCCTGCATTGACGACGGTAGTAGAAACATCAAAAGAATTTCTTTGCGCAGCCAAGCTCACTGGTGCTGGAGGTGGGGGTTGCGCGATTACCTTGGTGCGCGAGGAAGCGAAGGTTAGCGATTTAGTTGATCGATTAAGGTAAGGGAGAGCATTTCAATTTACTTATGTTCGTACGAAGATTAAAATTTTCTTATAATGATAGGAGTTTTCACTTTGATGTATTTGAGAGTAGTATTGGTGGCGAAGGAGTAAGATTTCATTGATAGGAATTTCTTTATAACTGCTCTTGTAACATGTGATCAAATGTTTCTCTGGAAATAACAGTACTTTTGGTTGCAAGGACAATCGGTAATGAAAAGGCCAGAAGTGCCTCTGATGAAGAAAGAATCCCGTTGGCAGATGACTTTCTTCCAGTAAAAGGAAACTCATCTGGTGATCTTCCTGATTGAACATTCAGATTCACTCGACCTACAGAATTCACCATCACTCTAGAGAGTTTCTCCAATTCCTCATGATCTTCTCCAAATATAGAACACTGTAAACCAGATGAAGATTCAGCTACGTAACCTAATACTTCTTCAATTTCAGTGTAAGGAGCGATAGCAATGACAGGACCGAACTGCTCTTCCTTCCAAATTCTCATATCGGGCTTCACTGGAAACAACGTAACAGGCCACATAAGTGATCCATTTATGATATTCCCATCACAACAAGTAGATGCTCCTTTTTCTTTTGCATCTTGGAGTAATTCTTGAACGTAGGCCAACTGATCCGAATCCAGTGGAGTAATTTTGACACCTTCTTCCCAAGGGAGTCCGACACGTAAATTGCAAACTTCTTCTTGCAGCAGCTCGACCAAAGGCTGTACAATTGACGAGTGAACGAAGATTAACTTCAAAGCGGTGCATCTTTGACCGTTGTATGTCACCGCTCCTAAGACATAAATATCGCTTTAGGTCTGGTGGACTTAAAGAAAGATTCCGGCGAATTTCTTACCTGCTGCAACTTGACTGGCAGCATTTTGCAAGTTCGAACTCGCTGTGACTATTGCAATATTTTTCCCTTCCAAAGAAAGGTTTAGTTTTAATCGATGAGGAGCCGGGTGAGCATGAATTAATGCATCAGCTGCTGTTGAAGTTCCCACAAATGAAAGCACATCCACGCCTTCTTTCATAACTGTACTGGCGACAACTTTTCCTGGACCACTCATAAAATTCATTACGCCCTTGGGAAAAGTCTGTTGAAAGATCTCTTGAGTCAATAGATGTACTCCACCTCCCTGATTAGGGATTTTAAGAATCACTACATTTCCCATCAAAAGAGCAGGGATGATGGAAGTATAAGTTTCATTCAACTTCATAAAATAATCTTTGAGTAGATTCATTATTTACTCGGAAACATCTTACCGGATAGTTGGATGGACCAAGCGCCAATACAACACCTAACGGACAGCGTAAGAACTTTCCCAAAGTTTCACCATTTTCATGGATCGCGAATTCTCTCGAGATCAAAGATTTCAATTCTGCAATACTCGCTTCAACGAATTCCATCGTACGATCAAATTCCGCAGTAGCATCTTTTCGCGTTTTACAGATTTCCCACATCAAGATTTCAATGATTTTGTCCCGAATTTCACGAAGTCTAAAAACTAAGCTCTCAATCGTTTCGATTCTCTTATGAATTGGCATTTGCGGCCATTCGCCTGTTCCATGATTCCAAGCTACGCGAGCATACTCTAGTACCTGCCTCGAAGTTGCTTCATCCAGTTGTGGGAGTCTTCCTAAACTAATCTTTTGGTGACTTTCGGCATCTTCGACTGGACTAAATATTTCCTTGAATTCACCTTGCCATTCCAGTATAGTCCCTCCCACTAGAATATTGCAACTTCATCGAAAGTTAACGTAAGACGTAAGGAGTCCCATCTTTACTCACCCTTCAATTCGTGGAATATTGATAATTCCTGTTCCAGCTTGAACTGCCATCACTGCGAAATAAGTTTAGTTTGTAATTAACTTTCTATTCAATTGATTCCACCTCACTCAGAAAACATCTTATTGCTTCCTCCTCCCTGCTCCTAGACCTAGATTCAGTTTCTCTACAATGATCCCTCACTTCTTCATTTCACCGCGTGAAAACCCCCCATAAAAACCTCTCAAATCATGAAAAACCGCTTGTTTAATCCCATTTTCGTGTTGTCGGTATACCGAGATTATTTTCGCTACCGGTATTTTTGAATTGAGTGTTACTATTTTGCCTTGAAACTGCCTAATTGTACAATGTAACTTCGTTGATTATCATTTGACTTAACGGGGGAAAATTCATCATTCTTTCTTAAAGAAGTTCATATTTTTGATTTCGCAGGAGATCAAAGCTAGATTTAATATAAGCGTTTCTAATGGGCTTCTCGATAAAGTCCTTGAGCGAATGGAACCTAGTGAGAGAAACAACTACACAGTATTGCTCGAATCAATTAACCACCGTGAATTGGCTCTTCCAAGTTTATAATGATGTAATTCTCATTTTTCCTTCGCCTAGGCTAAGGTATCACTCAATCTCTTCCTCTGATCCCGCAGCATCAACTCTCTTTTCTTCTAAGATTCTAATTGAGCAAGAATAAGATCGATCATGATCTTCGAATTCATTATTAACTCCTAAACACCGAGGAATTCATCCTAACAGGATCGTTTACACCAGTTCGTCTGGAACTCGTAGGGGGCCCATTGGAATAGTCGGAAGACCCTGTAGTTCTTCTACTACTCACAGGGGCGTTACTAAACGCGCGATAATCGTCGTCGAATGTTGATCTTCCGGACACTGATCTATGATCATGTTGTCTAACTGCATAAGTCTCAGGAGACGAAAACGCTTGACTGACAGCAGAGTGCCCAGTACCACGAACAAGTCTTTTTGGTTTATTTATGATATTTTTACACTATTGAAAACAAAATATGTAAAAATCAGGAAATATTCCCAAGTTCAACTTACCTGAGGAATATGACGTTCCCCAGCCTTTTGGTTAAATGATCGGCCACAAGTCGGGCATTGAATGTAGTCCGATGGCGGTCCACCGAAATCATTATAACCGGATTGGGTTGAGGGTAACAGTTTATGGATCGGAATTCCGGTGATTTTAGATTTTTGCTCTGCTTTGGTAACCAATCGCGCTTGTCTCACGGCTTGTCGGAAAGCCAAACTTTGCTCCTTCCATTTTGGCAACCCTCCACCACTTTTCTTCAAAGTTCGGGGAGTCGACGACTGATATGTTGACGAAGAATTTCTAGGATTGCTGGTGGCACTCGAGCCACCGAACCTCTTTCTGGAATTTTGATATTGCGCGAGTTCAGTTCCTTCAGCTCGATGTTTCGCAGAATCGTAAGGCTTCCGCTTTTGCTGAAAGACTTTACGGCAAATCTTCGCATGCCTAGTTCATTTAATTGGATAAAAGAATTCAAGTGTGTGGGGAATGACTCACTTAGGGTAAGAAACTTCATTGAAATTTCTACCACAATCAGCACATTTAATTAAATGGCCATAAGTTGGGAAATCTTCAAATTTGAGCCCACCTCGGGCACTTCCCCCACTTGAGCTGCGGTAATCGCGCTCAGGAGGAAATTTTCCAGACTGCGATCGAGCAATTGACTGATCGTAACCACCACTGCGCTTTTCACCAAAAGAATTAGTTGTTTGGAAATCGTAGCTGCTCTCATCAGCATATCCGGAAAGCTTTCCAACACGTCTCGCAGGATTACTTACAGTACAAGATCTTTGATGAATAGGCAATTTTTCAGGTAAAAACGTTCTTCCACAATTCTGACAAGGAAGTAAAGTTTGCTCCCATGATTTCATTGCAACATCGTTTAAAGCATCGAGATCATGTTTGCCACCTCTTGTCGAGCCTCCCATAAGTTCCATCGGATCTCTCGGCAGTGCACGACGCTCTTTTGCCGGCTTCGCCATCTCTCTTTTTTCAAAAAGAGCCTTACATTGAATAACATGTTGTGGATATCCTGGAAGTAAAGTAGGTCTTCCGCAAATATAACAAATTCTTGCTTTTGGAGGCATTCCTGCAAATTTCAAGTGAGAAAGTTGATCAATTCGAAATAATTTTCGAAATTGCCCCAAAACAGTTTCCTGCCCAAGCCCTCCCAACTGGTTGCAAAAGAACATTTGACGATTCAATGGGACAGAGTCAATCGATACAAGTTCAGACCCCAACGGAGGTTAAAACCCCTCCACCACCTGCTACAGAGGCAGCCAAATGCCCTGTGAATACTTCTACAAAGAAAGAGGAAGTATCAGCTTGTCCTGTAAAGGGAGATAACCCTCCCCAGCCTGCACCGGTTTCTTCTGAGAAAACGGAGTGTCCAGTTGTCTATAAAAATCCGAATGTGTATAATGTAGGTCTCTTCACATTTCTCATGGTAATTTAACTCACTCCAAACAGGTTTACAATCAGAAGATAGATCCAAAAAATCAAATGCCTGCACAGGCGAATCAGGAGCGCGCACCAGGCCAAGCTGTTGATATTTCCAAGGAGCGTGAACCATCCTCGATTCCTAAAGGTGGTACAGATTCTACATGGTTGTATCCTTCTCCTCAAATGGTAAATGACTTTTTCTCGCTTCTTGTCCTTTCATAATTCTTCTGTAGTTTTGGAATGCTCTCGTCCGGAAAAATAAGATTGAAGGAGCAGTAGAAGAAGATATGGAATCAGTTGTTCGAATCCATAACAGTATGAACGAAGCGACCTGGTTGAAAGTTCTTGAATGGGAAAAATTACATCCAATTGAAGGTGAGGGAAGAGAGCCGAGACTGCTTCGATTTCTTGGTCGCCCTGATGAACTCAGTCCGAAGGCTCAATTGAAGACAATCGTTGGGCATGCGGCCCCTTTTGATCGACATGATTGGATTGTGGATCGAGGAGGAGTTGAAGTACGATACGTTATAGACTACTATCACGACGAAGCTGCTGCTCCGCAAGATAAAACTCCGCAAAATAAGCGTGACTTAAGTTCGATTAAATCTATTAAGCTCGATGTTCGACCAGCTTTGGATTCACCTCAAGCTTTTCTTGATCGTTTGGTCATAATGCCTTACTACCGTTTTACTGGAAAATCGTTGTTTAAACCTTTACCCTTCTTTCCTGAAAGTTCAACGAAGATCGCAGAAAGACAGCAGTTCGAGAAAATGAAAAATTCTTGGGAAGTTATCAGACAAAATTGTTCAGCAGAAAGAACGAGACTTCAAAATTGCAAATCAGAACAAGAGTGTGCAAATGCGAGCATCATACTTCAAGCTTGTACAGCTGGTGTTGTATGTCCGACAATTGCGAAAGATTTTAATGATGCCGTTAATGCGCAACCATTTGATGAAGAGAAAACCGAAAAAGTCTATACTTCTATGGTTAAATGTTTAGAATTGTTTGAAATTGATAGTAGAAATGCGTTTAGTAAAGGGAAATAGCTTGTGAGATAGAAGAAATGTAAAATTATGAAATCAAAGAAAAGCGCTTTTTATTGCATGAGTTCATGCAATCCATTTAATTGTGTGGTGAAAGAGAAGAGATTATCTTTCAATTAAATTCAGAGATGAGCGACTTAACATTCTACAAAAATCAACCTGATTATGAGGAAATTGAGAAGTATTTAGATTCCTCACCCATTGTTTTAGAGGAAAAGGATTTACCGAAGTTTGTGCCAGACTACTCAAATGCAGTTGTTGTTGATGGCATCCCAGTTGTGAATCAAGAGAAAGCACCTAAGCTCTACACTGCTATCTTAAAGGTTTTTTCGCAAGTTTACAATGAGGTGAAAAAGGTTTATGCTCATGCCGCCCCGATCACTGAAGCTGACATCACTATGCCTTTCAATCCTGAGACAGGAACTTCCTATGGATTTTGCTTTATTAAATTTTCTTCAAAACTCGAAGCAGAGAAAGCCATTTCAATGGTTAATGGTTTCGAATTGGATAAAAGACATACTTTTAAGGTGAATGCTTACGGCGATTTAGATTATTACGGTAAAATCAGCGAGAACGACGCACCACCAACCTTACCTGACTTCCATCCAAAGCCAGAAGTTTCCTCTTGGTTAAATGAACCTTTATTTCGTGATGAATTTGCTATTCGGTATGGTAAAGAAACTGAGATTTATTGGAATAATGGTTCTGGTGAGGCTCCAACTTTACACTACGGTGCTGAACGAGAGAAACTTGAGGGTAAACATTGGTGCGAGTTAACGGTTGAATGGTCACCGCTTGGTACTTACTTTGCTACATTTCATAAAGCTGGTGTAAAATTATGGGGCGGTAATGAATTCTTTGCCCAAGGACGATTTATGCATCCAAATGTCGAAGAGATTTCCTTTTCACCTTGTGAAAGATTTTTAGTTACTTATCGTTTGAATGACTTACCAGGATCAAACTCACAAGAGAATATTATCATTTGGGATGTTCGCACAGGTGAAAAGATCAAAACATTCTCCAAAAAGAGTCCATACGAGGCGAAATTCCCTGTTATTGCTACTGTCACCGAAGAAAAGAACGGAAAGAAAGTCGAAAGAACTTTCCGTGGTAGAGTGCTTGACCAACAAGAGAATAACTACGGATTGGTTTATATTATTGAAGAGGGCTCAACAAAACATGAAGTACCTGCTAAATCGGTACAAGCAACTCTTGATCCTAATCATTTAAAATGGTCACCCGATGGTCACTATGTTGCACGCCTTTCTCCTGATATTATTTCAGTGTATGAATTACCTGGTGAACGTGTGTACTCCATTCCAGCAATGAATTTATTAGATAAAAGATCTTTCGCAGCGAAGGATGTCCAAGATTTTTCATGGTCACCAAAAGCCAATTTACTTGCTTACTGGTCTCCAGCAAACGGTAACTATCCTGCTGTCATTAACATTACTAAAGTTCCTGAGCGTGATGAAGTTTGCACAAGAAAAATCGTTGATGTCACCGATTGCAAGATGGTGTGGCAGAATGACGGAGATTATCTGTGCGTTTACATGACTAAAACATCAGGCAAGAAGAAGAGTTACATTGTTATGTTCTTCCGCGTAAAAGATTCTGGTATTCCAGTCGAACAAATTGAGTTACAAGAACCTATTGTTAATGCTTCATGGGAACCATCTGGTGATAGAATTGCTTTAATTAGTGGCGAAGCTAGAAATCCTCAGATTTCATTTTATTCAATGGTTAACACTGCTGCCCCAGTCACTAAAGGCAAAAATACAGCACAAACAACGACACGTAACGAGCTTACTTTCTTGTTTACAAAAACAGGAACACCTTGTACTGAGCTACAGTGGTCCCCTGCTGGAGGTGTCGTTTCTCTTGCATACTTCCCTGGTGATGCTTGTGTTTTTGAATTATTTGATGTTGATGCTAATGCTGTATTAGCAAGCCGAAAGCATGACAGAGGTACCAAATTTGTCTGGGATCCTACTGGACGCTATGTTGCTTCTGCGACAATCACCGAGCTGCGAAACATCAATGCTCGAGGTCAACCCGACGATGGAGTTAATTTCTACACATTCCAGGGTACTTTACTTTCACAGTTCAAGCGAGAGAAAGTATTTGGTTTTTCATGGCGTCCAAGACCACGTGATTACCTCAAATCGGAAGAGAAGAGAAACATCTTAAAGAACTTGAAAAAATACGAGAAAGAATTTGAGAGAAAGGATCGTGTTCATAAACAAGAGCTCCAACAAGCACAACAACAAGCTCGATATCGTGTTGCCGAGGAATTCCTTCAATGGCGTAATCGTAATCGCTCATTTAGCGCGGCATTGAAGCCAAGAAGGGTTCAGTTAAGAGGTGGATATGACTCTGATGATGATCATAACTACGAGATTGAAAGAAAGGTAAGAGATTCTTTATTTTTTTTTTATAGCGTTTTAACGGATGTTATTCCTTAGGTTGATGAGACAATTCTGAAAACTACAGAGCAAATCGTTCATTAAACTTTTCATTGAACAAAACATCAATTAATTTAAGAAATTTCGCCTTTTTTCTCTCTTTTTTCTCTCTTTTTTCCTTCTTTTATCCGAGAAATCTTTGAGTTTCAAAATTTAAAATTTTGAACCACGAAAGAATACAAATTAATTGCATTTGCGTTGGTTGTTGTATCTATTGACTTAAAATGAGCTCCCAATATCAAGAGTTAGTGGGATTACTATCCCAGCTAATGAACACAAACAACGAGATCCGTCGTAATGCTGAGCAACAGTATGAAGGATTCTGTCAACAGCAGACAACTCTAATGTTGACGATGTTGTTGGAAGTCTTCACAAACCAGCAAGAAAATGTTATCTTGCGAACATTTGCTACCATCTTAATACGTCGACTTATTGATGTCTTTTATTCAACCCTCGCTGCTGACTTTCTCAACTCCTTTCGTGAACGATTAGTCGCCTCATGGAGGAATGAGAGTAACCTCGGACTTTCCTTGAAATTAACACATGTTATTGCTCAACTTTCCTTCCAAATGGCTTGGAGTGAAGCGTTACCGACCCTTTTACCGCTTACTGGACATGATAGTGTAAGTGCTATCAAGACATTGTCTCTGTTAGAGGTGTACGTTGATTACTGTCCTGAAGATATTTCGACCCACTACCAAATGATTGGCGCATTTTTAGCTAATTTCTTCGGTGCAGAGGATTTTCGTGTTCGATTATTAGGTGCGAAAGCAACAGCAGCTGTCATCGCTGCTCTTGAAAGTGACGAAGCACGCAATGCCTTCCGGCCTGCCTTACAATCGATTCAAAGTGTTATGGAGATTGCTTTACAAAAGGGTGATGAAATTGACGTCACGAAATTAATTGAGTATTTGGTCATAGTGGCGCAAAGCCAGCCATTATTTTTCAAGTCTTCCTTCGATTCGATCACTCAATTCATGCTACGTCTCTGCAAAGAAACCGACCTCGAAGTTAGTACCCGTACGATGGCACTCGAGTTAATTATAACTATTAGTGAATCGGCCCCCGCGCTTGCCCGAAGATCTCCTGGTTTTGTTGAAAATGCGATCAGCATTATGATACAATTCGTCTTGGAAGTTGATGAAGACGAGATGATGTGGAAGAATGGTAAATATGATGACGATAGTCTTGATGAAGATGCTGTTATCGGCGAGGAAGCTATTGAGCGATTTAGTAATGGTTTAGGAGGAAAGAGTGTGACAGATATAATCTTAAAGGTTGTGCAGACCTTTTCTTCTCAAAGCGAATGGAAATATCGCCGTGCTGCGGTAGCTGCTGTCTGCAGGTTGGCTGAAGGAACGACAAAGTACTTCCGTAATTATTTAGCACAAGTGTGTCAGTTCCTCTTAGCTTCCTTACAAGATTCGTCTGTTCGAGTACAGTATGAGGCAATGCAGACTATCGGAAGATTTGCCGCACTTTACCATGACGAGCTTAGCGCTCTTGTAGATAAGTTTTTACCTACGCTGGCTGGTTTGATGCAAGATGCAAATAACTGCCCTAAGATTAGAGGCCATGCTGCTTCAGCTTTAATTAATCTTCTTCACCCTGAAGATGTTGACACTGAAGTTGTTGAGAAATATTTGGAACCACTCTTACAATCACTCATAATCACTTTCCAAACCGCTCCAAATGAAATCAAATCACCGTGCTTATCGATCTTGGGGTGAGAAAATCGGTTAACAAAGAATGAAAACGATAATTAATCTTGTTTTTTATTGTAGTTGCGTTGCCCAAGCTTGTCCCGAAGGCTTTGCCCCGTATTATGACCAGTTCATGCCAGGAATCAAGAACATCTTAATGGAGGCGACTTCAACAGAGTTAGTGGAGTTACGTGGTAAAGCAATGGAATGCGCTGGATTACTCGGTGATGCTGTCGGTGGTGAACGCTTTGCCCGTGATGCTATTGAGATTATGCGACTCTTCTTCTCGATTATGGTTCGTAATAACTTTCTATTGATGATTTTGTAATCTTATGTCTTCTTTTGCTAAAGAATATGGATGCTGATGTCACATTCGAGTACATTCTTCCAGCTTGCGCAAGAATTGCTAAAGCGATCAAGCACGACTTTTTGCAATATCTTCCTCTAATCTATCCTCCATTATTAGCCGGAGCAAATCAAGAAATCCAATTCTCGTTTGAAGATGCTGATGATGACGAGAAAGTTGGAGAGGTGAGGAGAACTATGAATGTGCTTTTCACATCACAAGTGAATTGAAATGTGAATTTTTGACAGATGTCTCGTGATGAAGATACTGGAATTGAAAGCGCAGTGATTTCTTTAGCAGGAGGATCACGTAAGCGCATTACCTTGAATACGCATTCTATCCAGCAGAAAACACAGGCCACGCAAGTTGTTTATGAGCTCTCAGAGGCATTAGGAAGTTTGTTAGGAGATTACATTCTTCCAACAATTGAATCCCTCTACGCACTGACTGTTGAGAAGCACTCCACTGATATTCGTTACTCAGCTGCTCTATCTCTATCCAAGCTCTTCTCCGCGCTGTTGGAGGTAATACGTTCAGGACGACTTTCAGCGACCACAGCTAATGTGTCAGAGATCTTCCACAAGTCTCTGTTATATTTGATGGAAGCTTTGAAGAATGAACCTGATCATGCAGCAAGATTCGCTCAAGCTGAGGCCATTAGAGACTTGCTAGATGCTGTATACTTGTCAGGTGTAGAGGAGGTTGATGGTAATAGAAAACAAGGATATGTGATTCCAACCTTTCCCGAGACTCTCACGAAACAGATAGTGAGCTTCTTGCTTATGGAATGTGCTGAATGTCTCATCCGTCGAAATAAGGTTCAAGAATCCATTGCAGGGAATGAAGCTTTAGATCAAGAGGATAAGCTTCAACAGCAAGAAGAAAGAGTTGAAGAGGAAGATGAAGTGTTAACTGTTTTAATTGACATCTTTGGACATCTGATCAAACTTCATCAAGACCCATCTTCTTCAGGAAATAGCTTTATGGGAGTATTCGATCAAACGATAGCTCCTGCTTTCTCGACTTACTTATCTGCGGATCAACCAATTAGTATGCAAAGAATGATTTGTTGCCTTCTTGATGACGTCATCGAGTTTGGTGGTGACGCTTCGTTTAAATACGTTCCAAGTATCTTACCAGTTTATTTGATGAATAGTCAAAGTGAAGATCATTTGTTAAAGCAGTGTTGCATGTATGGTTTAGCAATGATGGTCTATAAAGCACCTCAAACATTACTTTCTACACAAATTGTAACATCTTCTTCCTCATCTAACGCTTCTAATTATATTGCTCCAATGGTTTCTTGCTTTGTTACAACTATTTTACATCCAGAAGCATTTGAAGAGGATAATATAGGGATAACAGAGAATGCAGTCTTTGGATTAGTCAATTTCTTGACCAATCCAATCTATCGTGATGAATTACAAACATCAGTTGCTCAACACTTCCCTTTACTCGATATTTATGGTTTAGTCTTGAAGAAATTACCTTTAAAATCTGATGCTGTTGAAGTTAAAATTACAACGATTGGATTATGTTCTTTAATAGAAAGCAATGATCCTCTTCTCTTTACGAAGCATCCTGTCAATCACGAGTTTGTCTTTGTTCCAGAGATCCTTCGTATCTTTGGTGACGTTTTATCTCACAATCAGAGTTCTGGCAAAGGAGCGGTGGAAGCTAGTCCTCTCTCAATCACTGCTGTGGGCGATGTGAATAATAATAACTCGATCTTACCAGCTGTCACCCAACAGAGGATGTTAATGATTCTCTCACAGTTCCAACAAGCTCAAATGATCTCTAAAGGAAAAGTACAAGAGTTCCCTTTACATGTGCAATCTATCTTAAGACATTATTGCCAGTAAATAGAGAATGAGAGATTATTGTTAAGCTAGTTAAGTAAGAGAGATTATCTATATATTAATTATCTTTTTGTTTTGTTTTTGTAGTTTTTTTTTTGTTTTAAATTGAATTGAAGGAAGTTAATGATAATGATTAATGAATGGAATGATGTGAGGTTAATTTTAAAGAGAGATTCCATCTAGCTTTAGCGAAGGAATGAATACACCACTATCGAAGAAACAAACAAAAATACAGAAAGATGACGCTCTATAACTTTGGAATAGTATTCGAATGAATAGGAACGAATGAAAAGGGATCTGTAAATAAACAAAAGATACTTATTGAAAAGCAAACAAACCTTCAATTACCTACTTTCACTCTCTCTTTAGTGTGGATAGTAATCATAGGAGAAGTAAGGTAAGATCGATTGAATGATCTGAAAGGCGATGGCAGGGTTCTCAAGGTAACAGATATGAGCAGTTCTTCCTATCATATTATTAATGTCGAAGCTACCACCACTACCACTGCCACTGCTCGCTCCCACCACACTAACACCAGTGGACCCGCCACTCCCCACACTACCAGGGAGCATGAAGAGAGGATTATAGCCATTAGAAGTGTTCGTTCCTGATTTCCCACCTTTACCACCAGCAATAAGATTATTAAAGATAGAATATTCTTGAATCGCTTGTTGCATCGCATTAATATTATAATTAATATTATTAACCAATGTAATACGAATGAGTTGATCAGGATTTAATACTTGTAATAGATTATCAATCATTTGCTGAATAACTTTACCCTCAGGACTTTGTTCAATTCTTGGTGTAATCTATTATTATCATAATAAAGGAGAAAAAGGAGTAAAAGAACTGTTTATAGAAATGTAAATAAATAAAGTCGATTGCTTACCTGTAATCTTGCAGAATAGAATGGTACATATTGATCCTTTGGTGATGAAATTAATATAATTTTAGTAAATTGATTCATACAAGATTCTTCTGATAGTTTATATAAGAATTTATTCTTCATTTCTTTCTCTTTATCTTTTCCACTACCTTTCTCTTTAAGATCATCGAGATTCAATTCTTTTAAACAAACACAATTCTTAAACTTTGATAGTGCCCACATGCCAGTCGATACAAGTGATGATTCAGGGAATGAACTACCAAGATGAGGTACAGCAAGAGAGAGGAAAATATGTAATTTATTCCGTAAGAAATGAAGTTCTTTCTCTTGTAAAGCTGATCGAACAATTAAACCACCCATTGAATGAGCGATAAAAGAAATCCTTAAATCATCTCGTTGAAACTCTTCTTCAAGAAATTCAGGATGTTTGTCATGAATCAAATTGATAATTTCATTACGAAGATTCTTTCCCATGGTTGAGATAGAATCTTGACCACAGCGTTCATTTGCGATTGCAGTATAAACCTAAAATGAATTAGAAGAAAGTTGTGTTACTTCAAACAAGACAAAAGAAGGCAATGAGAAGAAGTCTGTCTTACATGAACATTGCCTGGACAGAGAATTTTCACCGTTTGAGCGAACAACCTCATATCATAGCCACTTCCGAGAAATCCATGCTGCAAGATAACGAGATGCTTCCCTGTAAAGTGTGAGGGTTGATGAGTATATTTATTATTTCGTTTTTCCTCGGTCTCTGTTATCGCTGATGGAGTAGGTGGTTTTAATGTAAACTCATCAAATAATTTATCTTCAAGATTTGATAAACTTCTTTCAATTCGATTCTGATCATTCTGCTGATCTGCTATATACTTTTCCATAAATAAATATGCCGTCTTACTTGGATACTATAAGAAAGAAAGATAATAAAAAGGATGAAAGACACAAAGGTAACTTCTTACCATATGAACGTTAACATCGAATACTTTCATTCCCCTTGCTAGAATCTTAGGTCCGACCATAGATGCAGTGGAGAGATTAATATCGTCTACACCAATAACATCCTTTCGATGGGTGCCATCATCCTCTTCATTGAAGAAAGCTTCGAAGTCCTCAGCTGAACTTGATGAACTATGATGATATACTGACGTGTTCGGAGATGAAAGGATGATTTGTTGAACCTTTGATGATACCATTAATGATGAAGTACTTTGAAGCGATAGTTGAAGATCTTGATCATTAGTTCTTTCTATCTCAATATGATCTTCTAACATGCTTAAGGTAATTACATCTTTCCTGGACGCCAACTTATCCGATCCTTCGAAGCTTCGAGTATGAAGCATCATCTGTTGCTTCCAAAAAGCATTTATTTCATCCGAATATTGGATAAAGAGAATATTACGAATGAACTTCATCACCTTTCGACAGGAATTAAACAATACTGACCAGTGCAAAGAGAGGCGATGATTCAGCTCATTTAACTCCTTTTCTAAGTATAATACGACATCGGTAAAGCTATTGAATGAACTCTCCGAGGAATTGGATAAAGATGAAGAGGCGCTTGAGATAGATGAGTGGATGTGTTGATAAAAATGATGAAATTTTGCAAGTATTTGTGAGATAATACGTTTCTTCTGAATCATAATATTCTCTTTTGTTTGATGTTTGTGTTCGGGTGTAGCTGCGTGATTTGGATGCTCAGAAGTTCCAAGATCAGTAGATTCTTTCCAATCTTCGTAGAGATCAAGTATAAATTGGGAATGTTCCATTGCTATTTCATAGTTCTTCAAGATTGGTAGGAAGATGATGAAGATAATCTTTTTCCACTGTTTCTCTGAAATTGAAGACAAAAGATGTAATGAGTTATAGTCAACTAATTCAGGTTGAACAATATTTGCACTTTCTTCAGTTGCAAGAGTATCAGAAGAAGTGGTTGAGTTGGCACCATTCTCCTGAAACGATTTTGAAGGTTGTTTATCATCAGTTTTCGAAGCTCTCGAAGATCTGCGAGTAAATTTATTCATAACAGCAGAAAAACTAATATAGTTTCCATCAAATAAAGATCCATTAGGATCGAAGATAGGTTTCTCTATGATGGTTGAGGATCGTTTGGTTGGAGGAGGAGGAGGTGAGTTTTGAGGAGGTACGGCTTCGACTCTACTACCTCTTCGACCAGAGGAATGCATTTTACTACCACTATCGGTTTGATTTTCGACTGTTGGTGGCTTCAATATGTTGGATACCAATTGAGGCAGGTCGTGATAGGTGATTGCACTAACACAAGTGTGAATCATCGTGTCTAAATTAACACAATAGTTCCCATCAAAATTCACCTACAATTGGGAAAAATAGTAAGATTAAAATTCGAATGTCAAAACTATTTATCCCACCGGAAAATATTGGTGGAATCCACTTCCAACTGCCTGAAGACCAATAACCTGGACGGATACGATCTCTCGCTCTCCTGTGATATTGTACACGATCTTACCCTCACCCTTCTCTTGAAGAACTTCTGATTCTTCCATATTCTGATGGATTAAACCGAATTGAATGAATAGTAAATCAGGGCAGATCGGAGCATCTTTATTGAGTTCATAAGCAGGAAGGTGAATGCGCCACTGAACTCCTTCGTTGAGCTCCTAACAGAACAATTTATGATTTCAATATTCAAACTTAGAAAAGAAAATCTTACATGCTTTTCTCCCTTGTATTTGATGATTAACGATCTGCTTCGAAAGAGATGATTAACTTCATCCACTTCACAGGGAGAAAGCATCCCTCCCCCTTGGATCTGTAAAGAAATTTTCAACTTAACACTCATCACTTAGATAGAAATTTTATTGTCTTACTCGAACTTCTCCAACATGAGAATCAAGATGACTAGGAGAGCAGAATAATCCAATAGGTGAAATTCGTCTCTTTTCAACACCATAGAGTAAAGCCACTTCTAATAGATAGGCACCTCTTTCAAGTAAATCAACATTTAAAAATTTTCCAAGATGTAGGAGGACATCAATTTCTATTGTTGCAAGCATTTTCAATCTTTCTCTCAAACAGCTCAAAGATAAACAACAACAACGAAGAACTGCAAACGTAAATTTACGAAACTGTTATCGAAACTACCGATAACGTCTTATAATGAGGACGAAAAGATGAGAGAATTTCATTTCTTGTTATCTCTGTTCGTTCTTTGTCTCTGTGCATCTAATGGATTGAAACTTAACCCCGATGTGGATAAAATTTCAAAATCGGGCAGCTCAAATCTTAGCCTCAAGCAATCACATGTGAAAACTACCTTGAAATCGCTCCTTGCTATCACTACAGGACTGAGTCTCTTTAACACTGGTCCCTGCCTTGGAACAGAAATTACCACTCGAAGCTTTGCAGCATCAACTGTTCTTTTTGATGCAGATGAAGGAAAAAGGCAACCCATCCCACGTGCTAAGCTTCAACTCCAACGACAAGACCTCAAATCGATTCTTCAAGAAGCGAGAAAGGCTGAAGCTAACGGTGAATTCGTTACAGCTAAAAGACTTTACAATGAGATTATTGAGGAAGACCCTGATTTTTTCTACTCTTATTATAGTTTAGGGAATATCTATGTTTTGGAGGGAAATCTAAACGATGCTTTGCTGACATTAAACAAAGCTATCTCTTTATTACCTCCAATCGATCAGTTGATTTCTGTTTTAATTATGAAAGGTACAGTAGAAAGTAATCTGCAGTCTTTTCCAACAGCTTTACAAGATCTGACAATCGCAGAAAAGCTGTTGAAAGCACAGACAAGTCAGACGTCTTTATTCAGAAGTAGCAGCCCATGGGGAAATCCAGACTATAAGTTAATTCAAGTTAACAAAGCTGTTATTTATTCAAGAACAGGTCAATGGCAGCAATCTTTTGATTTGTTTGATCAGGTATTATATAATGCTGCAGATCGAGAAGTGTCGCCGTAGATCATTCGCTATGTCCCCTCTCGTTTATACCTCTCACCAATCTCTTGACCATCAAATGAAATTACCCCTCCTTTGCAAATTTCTAAGTCTGCAACCAATTTTTTGGAAAGGTTATTGATTCGTTTTCCTCAAGAAGCAGAGGTCAATGCTTTGGCAACTTCTATATATACTTTGCTAAACGATAGTAAAGAGGCGAAAGAATATTGGAATAAGATATCCGTATCCGATCAAGAAAAGTACTTAAATCAGAGGTTTCTTCAAAATACAGTAAATTGGGGTCCCTTGGCAAGCAAAGGAATAGAAATATTTCAGCGACAGTTATCGACATAGTAGCAGGTCATAGCTTTATTTTCTAACTTTTCACTAATGGATTTCTTCCTTACTTGTCTTTATGCTAAGCGAAATCGACACTCTATGCGGGTGTCAGACATTGTGAAGTGTTGATCCTCTTTTGATGAAAGGATTGAGTAACTGGCGGCAGTCTCATCACAGATCTGAATCGATCAAAGCAAGAATGAGCATCTTATTCTTGAAATCGTTCCGCTACTTTGCATTTTGGGCACTTTATATTGTAGCGGGTGGGAAAAAGGATCATCTGAGACTTCAAGCAGGATGGTGGTGGAACTCTCCTTCTTTGTCTCCGTCACATTCCATTCTACCAACTTCACAGCAACCTGTCATAGTCTTGTCACCAACGTTCTTTCCCACTGAGGAACCCACACAAGAATCTACAGAAGAGCCTACAGAAGAACCGACTGAAGAACCAACAGAGGAACCAACCCTGGAACCAACTGAAGAGATATTGACTAACCGCTCACCAACATGGAGTCCCAGCTCAGGTAATGAACCTGTTTACTTGGCCTTTATGACTCATTTCGTGCTTAGCGAATACTCTCCTACCTAAACCAGAAAGTCCAAAGATTCCAGTCCTCTTTATTGTCGGTCTGTTAAACTTGGCAAAAGATGAATTGAAAAACAGTGAATTTAATGAGATATTTGATCGATTTTTATCTCGATGGCTCTTGTCAATTCGGTCTAGAAAGCCTCTTCTCAAGGATCGAGGTTCTGTTGTGCACACAGAATCAATCCCCTCTGTTCAATACCTCCAAAAAAGGCAAATTTTGTCGCAGAATGAAATTTCGTTCATTTCAAGGGAAATCGCCGAAGATGTCTATTATACCGGAGAGGCTCAGATTGTTCTCGGCGAGATTACCGCCAATACAATTTATTTTGGAGTCGAGATTGTATCAGTCGAAGTAGTGGAGTCTGAAGAGTCAACCTTTCCTACAATTCCTCCAACTTCCTCCCCTGGCTTTACTGCATCTTCCGCAACTAATTTTCATCTTCTCACCGCTCTAAGTATTTCTGCGGTTTGCTTTGCTGCGATGTTTGTTTGTTGTCTTTGTGCGAGATGTAAGTTCACTCCTGCTCATCTTCTGGATAAATCCATCCACGCCATGAACTATGAAAACAATCTTAGATTCCAAGAAGCGATTGTGCAAAAAGGTTTGGCGGTTCCATATCAATGGTGGACTCGATCTTCGACTCCAAATACTTCTTTTCACGGACGCTCTTCCCATAACAAAGAACTAATCGAAGAAGAAACACCGCCAGATGATGGTATTAGTGTCCTAACTGATGATTTTAGGACTTGATTTGGAAGTATTCAGCCATTTCAGTTTTCTTCAGAATTCGATAGGCATAATAATCAGAGATTAGATTCGCACGAATACTTAGATTCTTGTTCAGTTATAATTTAAATTGAAATTCACCGAAGAATATTCTTTAAGATCTAAGACAAGGGAAACAAAGACCAGGAGGAGAAGAGTACATTCATTTATAGGGAGCTGAAAGAAAAGATTGTAAAGAGATTCAACTTTCTATTGTTTGAAATCTATATTTAGCGATGAGATTTGCCGAATCCCTCAAAGAACCCTCCCTCTATCGTTCCAAACTTTGTCTTGTTCCATTCATCTCGTTCTTTTCGTTGACTTTCCATTTGAGAACTTAAAAATTGCAATCTATCTTGATTCATTGTCTCGCGTAATTGCTTTTCTTCGTACTCAGCCTAAAAAAGAGAAATAAAAATAATGGAAAGCGATGAGAGAAAAGCCTCTAACCTCCTCCATCGCTCGGAGAGCAAGCACTTGTTGAACCGCCCAATCATATTCCTTTTGCTTATCTTGTAATCTTTCCAATCTAGGAATAGATTCAGAAGAGTAATATCAGAGCGAGAGACAATCATACCTCTTTTGTTCGGCAACGAATTGGTTATCATATAAAAGTCTTTTTCTTTGCTCATCAGTAAATCCTTTGAACATATCTCGACGAATAATACGCCCATTTGCATCATATGCCTGTGTCTTATCTTCATCGTGAAGATATAAAGTCGTTGCTAATGGTACTCCTGGATCTTCAATTGCACGATTGTAAGTCTTATTACGCTCTCTCTGCATTGTAGCAAGCTATTGAAGAGAAAAGAGTAAGAAATGAAGTACATTAAATAACGAAATCGCTCTCACTTACTTCGCGATTTTGCTCTTTCACAGAGTCATCAATATATTTACGTAATCTCTTTTCTTCCTCTTCTGTCTGAAGACGAATTTCATCAATTGCTTTAATCATGTCAGCATAATTCATCTCTTCCCTCTTCTGTAAATGCCTTAATTGAGCTTTCTCGGCAACTTGCTCCTGAATCCAACGTCTCATTTGATCTTTCTGTTGGCGGTGACGGTCAGCACGGAAGGTATCCTCGCCAGCAAATCTCAGCGCAGCCGCTGGACCACAATTATTTTCATCAAAGTCAATGCGATCATCTAATACTTTATTTTGAGCTTTTTGTTGAGTTAATGTAAGTTCCCATGATTGTTTAATTTGATCCATTTGAAACTTTTTCATTTGCTTTTCTTCTTCATCAGCTTCCGCTAAGATTCTCTCAATTTCAATCGCTTGTAAACCTAAAGAGATTCAATTTATATTAATTTAAACAAAGGTTGGGAAATGCTTACGTTCGAATTTGTCGGTTTCTTTCTCTGATTGTTTCATACGTTGTTTTTCGGCGACTTGTTGATCTAAAGTTTGAACATCTAAACCCATGGTTCGTGCCTTTGCATTCAAAATTCGAAGACGTCTTTGCTCGAATTGCTCGCGTTTGAGAGCGATTTTCGCTTCCTCCTTAGCGGCTTGAAGATCCTAGAACAAACTTTAATATGCTTTTTTGTGTGTAGGACAATAATTCTCAAACCTGTAGTTTATTTCCAGTCAACATTTTCCTTTTTAAAATTTATAGCCACACCAACAAGGCAATTACAATGGACTCACTAACCCTTCAGAAAGATCAAGAAAGTTCGATTGTTTTGTTTTTGAATTACTGACAATGAAACCGTCGAAAATATCCGGGAAAAATCAAAGATTTTTCTTTTAAGGCGTCGTATTGGAGCAGAAGATGGTGATTGTCTGAGCTGTAGTAACAACCTATGACCTGATTCGCTATGGTCTGGGTTATACCAATGAGTTTCAAGGTTGCGGAGTGTTTAGTGCCTTTGAGCTTCGAAGAGAAGTCCCGAGAATCGAGAATCCAAAGCAAGCAAGGACGAAGATCGACTCGAGTTCGAAGGCCTTAAGCGAAGCAGAGAATACCCAAACGACTATTTGTAAATCCTGCAAATAAAAGTGAATGGTGAATCTCAAGAGTTGTCAAAATAAAGTTATGAGATGCAGAGAGCTGAAATGACAGATCGATTGAAACGTCGAACTTGATATCAGTGGAAAGCTTCTCTTATTTCCTTCCTTAATATAATAATAAATTAAAATTTGATAAACAAACGAATTATTTTCTTAAGACACTCACACAAACTGGAAAAAAGGGATTTCAAGAACACATAGTATTCAGAGTAGGTTCACAACTACTCCTGAATCACATCCCCTCGATAAATACAAATGATTAACTGGTTTTTGATATGGACTGATAGGAAGAGGAGTTGGTGAGGGTAGTAAAGCCAACGGACTGCCGTCGTCTGCACAAAGCTTGTCTAGAATTCACCATCAGAAACATAAGAATTAAGAATAGAACGTGTAACTTACCTACAACCTCATTCCAAAATCTGAAAGGAATATGTGACGAAAATTCGATTGATAAACGGTCTCTTCCTCGCCGTAGATAATATTCCCTCCAATACCACAACAATTCCCGAAAATTCTTACATATAATTTCACCGCCTTTGGTATCATTCAATAAATCTCCTTCATCTATTTTCACGTCCTCCGCTTCACATTTGTCACAATAAATAGGATTTGCATTGGGAGATGCAGGGGAAAAGAAGACAGGTCTGGAATGAACACGATAAGAATACTTGCCAGAATCACAGCATGAACAACGAGAATTAGGACCCCCTGTGTTTCCCGTGAAGCGCTGAACAACTAAGTTCGACGATGTTGAAAGTGGAGGACAGCTGTTGAAATATTTTCTCTCGTAACGATACTGTTGATTCGCTAATTCTCGAATCTTTGCTATGGATTCTTGCATCTCACCCCTGAAAGGAATAAATAAGACCAAATATTCTCTTCAAGAGTCACTTACCGTTGATAGTCAAAGAGCAAGATTAGAAGGGCAGTATTGAGGCAACATATGTTTTCATGATTTACTGTTTTCAAAGAAACAGTTGTTATTAATCGCAGGAGAATTGGATACTTCTCCTGCAGTAAAAAGGAACATATTCGCGGAAAATGAGATGATAGGATCAATTTAGAAGCGGTAGAATTATCCTTCTCCGCAGACTTTTCACTTGGGAAGAAAGGGTGATTGCTCGCCGGAATTGGTGCGGGAGTAGGAATGCTACTGTAACTGCCGAGGGTATGAGATACCGAAAAGAGAGGGTCATGAACCATTGAGGCTGTTGCTGACGACAGTTGTGCATTGGAATTAAAGAAGGATCTAGAACCTCTTCTAAACTTAGGGCCCTCAGGTGGAGTATAGAAGATATCATCTACGAGCTCCATTGAAGCTTGCTGCGAATGAACATTGAAATTATTCGGAGTATTGGACCGACTTGAGATATGCGCATTTGTGTTCGCCTCTGGAAATCGTAGATTCATAAATTCAATTATCTCGTCCTCGCTCCAGATGATGTTACTATTCGATGGCGATGATGTTTGGCTCTTTCCACTCACTTTGTAACCAGGTCTGCTGGTGCTTTGCGTACTACTTGGAGGATTGGTTGTAGTTGTAGCTTCGCCAAACCTAAGGAAATGCGTCGTCGCTTTGCGAATATCTTTCATTGCTCCGATCATACCGCTGCTAATAGTGCTTGCAAATGAAGGACTTCTACTCTGTTGAACATCACCGTTCGTCGCTTGGGCAGAAGCGCGCCGTGGAGAACTAGGAAGAGAAGACTTCTTAGTCCTTTTTTTCTTTCGTTTCTCTTCTTGATAATATTGAGGATCGGAAAATACCTCTAAGGCTACCTCGCTTATCGGACGGCAAGAAAATTGAACCCAGGTTTCCATTAAGTAACCTCGTCTCGACCTTCCATCCGACTCTTCGTGATCAGAGGAAGTTCCTCCCATTAGATAATAATCCTCGTTAGTGGCAAGTGAATTGATAGAGAAACCAAATAAATCAGAATGCTTCCATACTTGATCATTTATAGTTGGGAAAGAATTTGAATTCGAGCGTTTCAGAGGTCCAAAATCTAGCGAGGACAACTCTTCCTCTGGTACAGAAGGAGAAGTCAACTGTTCATAAGAACTCAATAGCTCCATTGAGAGATACAGCGATCGAAGAAAAACATTACTCTCCACTAAGTTGCCCATTATGATACTAAGAAACTTTTGAAACAACTCAGGTTTTTGATCGAGGTAGTAAGACTCTAAATGTTGCAAAATATCTGCATTTCCTTTTACCAACTCTCCCAAAAAGTCAAATGACGTTTGTAATGAATTATTGTTGCTGTCCCCATCTTGATTGTTTTGAGTCGAAGAAGAAACTGACGCAGAAGGCTTCATAGAGCTTTCCAGCGCACTCATAATTAACTGTTGATGATCCATAATCGCTCCTCCTTTAACAAAAGAAATGCTTGAAGCAGTGTCCTTTTCACTGCAATTGTCAATAATGTGCTGGATTGTACTGTGTAAAGCTCCTGTCTTCAGAATTAGGAGCTGAGCATTGGGTCCCCCTCCACGTAGAAAGTTCTCCACACAAGCCGATAACCAGAATCGATATGGTGAATCTACCTTTTCTTTTAACAAAGTTAAAACAATCTTCGTTAATAAGCCCTTCTCCACTAAATTTAATTCAAATGGATTGATAATAGCACTTGAAGACGAAGCAATTTCATGATCTTTAGCGACAGAAGAAAGGAGATCCTTGACTTCATTTTTGCCAGCAATTGATGAAATAATTCCTTCAGCAGAGCCGCCACGGTATGGAAAATGAGTTTCAGCTGCTATAAATCGCTTCTCTAATGTAGAGAGAACATACAACTTATTGTTATTGCCGAGGAAATCGCGATCATAAAAATTATGAACTAATCGCAAAAATTGGACCCGAATGGCACTCTCCGGAGTACATTCACAATTAGGGCCATGTACATGTTCGAAAGGATTCGGTGTATTAAAGTGGGTAATTTCCCACGACATTCGATCATACATTACGGCTAAAACATCCCCCAAACCATAATCTGCCAACTTCTTCTGAACCGCAAGTTTCCTTCGTCCTGAAAGAAGAGTGCAAATGACGAATACCAATTCAATTTGATGAGGCGATAAAAGCATAGCATGAAACTTCAGCTCATTACGAGCTCGTAAAGGTTGATTCATTCTACTCATTGCTGTAGTATTATTGCTGTTACTTCGGAATGGTCGCCCTAATCTTCTATTTATTGGAGCGGTAGTTGTGCTGGTAGGCGTAAGACCGGTAGCACTGGCTGCGGGAGGTAACAGTAAACCAGAGTTTGAAGGCGAAGACGCCATACTAGGTGCATTACTGCTGTTATTGCTGGTGGCTGTTGAATTGTTGGCTGTGTTACGAGGAGTCGCTGTAGCTGTGGAGGCATTTGCAGCACGTTGCAACTCTGCAAAAGGATGCGCCATCAATAGAGCTTGACCTAAAGGTGTTAACTCTGCGATTCCAAATCTTTGGGCGACTTGCACAACATTTGCAAGATTTGTGAAGTCCATGGTTCTCACGCCACCTTGAACATTGGGAGCAAAAGCATTTAATAACTCCGCTGTAAAGTCATCTTCAGGATGCTCTACACTCGTAAAGGAGCTTTCAGGATGAGAAATACTCATACTTGTATGTTGAGATGGAATTTGATCAACAAGTCGCTCTAGATTCGTAAAATGATTCCAGTCAGTAATCCCGGCAGCAGTGGAGAAAAAGGTTAAAATATCATTTGTGATGGGTAATTGAGCCATGATATTGTGCGAAATTAGATCGTGTAATGATGGACCATAATTGATTACACGAAGAATTTGAATTAAACGTTTCAACATTTCAGGCATTTCAATGATCTATGGTAAGAAAACAAGAGTGTTAATCATAGTAAACCAACGATTTAAACCATTTACTCTTACCAAGTTTTGATTCCGTTCGACAATACCGATACTGTGTCGCGACATACGATTTCTACGAAGTTGTAACAATTCGGTGGATCTTAAAACCTGTGTTCCTTCCATAATCTGACGATCCTCAGGTTCAAAAACAACCAAGCTTAAGACACGACAAAAATGTGCTAATTGTCTGGCCGAGAAGTCGTTCACTAAGGAAAAGAAATGAGGTATTGTTGCCAAACTAAATGTATCTTCACGTAAAGCTAATAATTCTTCCAAAATATTCATTACATTATCAAACAATGATTGATGATGTAAAAATGTAAAGAGTAGAATCATTTGATCATTATTAAAATAATTCTCTGCTACAATAGGCACCGACATGATCATTTCACGGAAAATGACAAATATTTCATTCCAATATTCTGACTGTCTCATGATTCTCTCCTTTGCGATAGCTCGAGCATCCGAAGGAACCTGAGGAGGTGACAGTAATTTTAATAAGCTTTCAATTCCACCAAACGAGACAAAGATTTCTCTTTGCTGCTTTCGAGCTAAATTCTGGAGGACAGAAGCCCGAGTCCCTGCCTGTGTAGAGGAGGATTGGTTCATTCCTTCAAGAATATTTGTCAAAATATCTCCAATAACATATTCTATGTCAGTTTGAGATCTACTTTTCACAGCTTGATTGAGCTGTTTGATACAACTGATGGTCTTATTGTATTCATTATCAATTCGTTTTTCTACAGACCCAGACAAGTGAGAATTGATTCGACGCAAGCGGCCAAGATCACGCTGATACAAGCAATTTACAATGTTCTTTTTCCCTTCTATCATGGTTGGGATCAATCTCTAGAGACGAAATTGAACGAAGATGAATCTGAAGAGAATAAAGACGAATTGTTTTTAGTTTTTTTTTTTTTTTATTTCAGCAGAGGAAAAATCGATTTTTCTATAACACGAGATCATTTTGGAAAACTGCCGATATACCGATTATTTGCCGATGAAATTTTTTCAGCCGACCTTGCATCTAAAACGAATTGCAGTGAATTGTGACAAACCTTGTCCAGATCTGGGAAGTATGTACTTAGTATTACTTTTCTTATTCTCTGTCATTTCATCCACAACCTCATACACTGGCAAGTTTATCTTTCATTTACCACAAGCGAGGTCAAAACCAGAACTTATCCTTATTTCTGGATGCACTGGAACTGGTAAAAGCACGTTTGGCATGACTTTAGCTTTAAATCGAGGTATTGTTAGATGTATTTCTACTGATTCAGTGAGACAAGTTTTGAGATCTTTCAGCAACAATACTGCTGTTCACCGTTCTTCTTACGGTGGAGTGGGAGATCCTGTTTTACAGTGGAGAGAGTGTTGTTCTGTCTTAGATTCTAGTATAGAAAATCTTGTTCAAGATTCTATTGCCCGTGGTAGTTCTTTGGTTCTAGAAGGTGTTCACATTGTACCTTCAAATCACCTGTTAGACCGTTGGGCTGAAGCTGGAGGAGTTGCAATTGGCATCGTCCTTTCGATTAATGATCCTGAAGCACATAAGAATTTAATTTTCTCTCGAGGAGAAGCATCAAAGAAAGGAGCTGATCATCAAATTAAGGCTTTAGAACGCATTCGAACAATTCAAGAAGAAATGATTCGATTAGGGAAGGAGAATAATTGGCTTCAAATCGAGCGAAAAATAGAGCCTGATCCGATTGATGTCATACATAGTACTTTGGAGAGGAAAATTCGCTGATTTTGATGTGGTGACTTTTGCGAACTTTTTATTTTTCAAGAGAAATATTTTCTTGCTTTTTATTTTAACTTTTTAATATTTTCAAGTAGTGTGTCTACACTTCCTGTCTTCTACAAATTTAGTTTCAATATGTTGTAATTTAAATAATATTTATAATAAAGACAAAAACCTGGGATTCAAATTTCTCAAAATCATTCTCAAAATCGTTCTTATAGATCTTCACATTCCATGTTTGTAAATCGTACGAGCAGGCAATTAAGTAATCTAACATGCGTAGCAACTGATTTCCTTCTGTAATAATCGATCTTCAAATCGATTTTTGAGATATTCTATCTTACGTATTTTTATCGTGAGAACGATAGACAACTTAAATAACCGTAAATTGCGATTTAACGGGATTGAGCATCAAGTATTCAATCAATCAAAATTACAATTTATCATGAAACCTCAACACAGGACAGTTGCAAAATCCTTTGTGACTCGTCAAGAATATAATAAACCTTCTAATATAAATAATAGAAGTGATGATTCGTCTGGTTTGTTTCATGACATCTCTTCTGGAAAGCTGAGGTTAAATTCATTAGTAACGATATTTATGGCTATTGTTTGTGTAATTTCGGTTGGATTTCTCACGTCATTTGTATATTTACCAAAGGTAAGGAATAATTTGAGTTAAAGATTCTATTATAATGGTCTCTTTAGCACGATATTGCACAGTTGGGTCGGATGCCTCAAAAGATAGATGAATCTCCTTCTGCTCCTTCCGCAGCTGCGGAAGCCCATCCTCTTCCCGCAATTATTGAAACAACAAAGGCTCCAAATTTGAGAAAACCACCTTTAATTTCCGTCCCTCAACCTGTAAAGGGAGTTGAGAAACTTCCTATTAAACCTCCCCCATACCCTTTTAAACTTCCTCCATCTCCTATTCAACTCCCAGCAGATGAATCAAATCAAAATGTCCCCAGCACTGATACAAGTAGTCATGTAGTTACAAGGGATGTGAATAGCTTCGGCTTAGACTCTGCTTTGCTTATCATCGCTGCTAATCGTCCTCAATACCTCGATAGAACCTTATCACATGTCATAAAATATCATCCGAAGAAATCGTTACCAATAATTATCTCTCATGATGGTAATCATGAAGAAGTAAATCAAATTATCACAAAATATCAAACATTATTCCATCAAACATCTGACATTCTTTTTGATTCAATCCTCTTTCAACCAACACCATCAAATAAATATTATGAAAATGGATATTTCCGATTAGCTGATCATTTTAAATTTGCTATTAATACAATTTTCAATAATAAAAATGGATATAGTAGTAATAATAAACAATATTTCTTTCAACGTATTATCATTCTTGAAGAAGATTTACAGATATCATCTGATTTTTATGAATATTTTGCATCATTGTTCCCATTATTAGATAATCCTAACCAGCATTTATTAACAATATCAGCATGGAATGATAATGGTTTTAATAGTTTAGTTAAAGATCCGAAACAAATCTATCGTTCTGATTTTTTCCCTGGTTTAGGATGGATGTTAACACGTTCATTATGGGAAAATGAATTATCTACTAAATGGCCACGTGCCTATTGGGATGATTGGTTACGTGAACCTAAAAACCGTCAAGGTAGACATATATTAAGACCTGAAATATCAAGAACATTACATTTTGGTACACATGGTGTTAGTAATGCACAATATTCTAATTATTTAAATACAATGAAATTAAATGATCAATTTATTGAATTTACTAAATTAGATCATTCTTATCTATTAGAAGAGAATTGGGATCGCGAATATCTAAATCATGTGAAACAAGCTAAAGTTGTTACAATACATAATTATAATCAAATAATACAAGCGAATCCTAATATTCAAGAGGTTAAGATCTATTATAATAGCTTAGATGAGAATTCATGGGAAGAAGATAGTTATAGAAAGATGTCTGAATGGTCAGGTGTTATGAATAATGTCAAAGCTGGTGTTCCAAGAACTGCTTATAAAAGTATTGTTAGTTTTTGGAAAGGAAATGTGAAAGTTCATTTAGTTTCAAAGAATTCTAAGTATTAGATCACCAGTGATGTCAGTAAAAACATATGACATGATTGACTTTTTTATTAGTTTGATTGTTTAAGTGAACTACTTCTTTACTAATAAAATTTGTTTATTTTATTAGTATTATTCTATTGCTTTTTTGAAAGATGTCAATTGAGAGGCAATGATAACTATCTATATCTGCCTATATTTATATCTGCGACAATAAAACAAAAGTAAAGGAATTCAAAGAAAGGCGATAGAATGAGAAAAAAACAACGAGTAGGGAATATCAATCACTGAGAAAAGAAAATGCTGAAAACAACAAACAAAAAGGGAAAAAACAGTAAAAATCAAAATAAAAGGCGACAGTAAATTATGAATGAAAACCACAAACAAAACCATTATAAACACTCACAAAGATCAATAAAGAAGTAAGAAAAAAGAAAAATCCACTCAATTCAATTCACAACTATTTACAATAATATTGAATAAAATAATTTAATTTAATTTAATTATAATTAAATTCGTTTCAATTCTTTTAAAAAGAAACGAAATAACTGGAAATTAAAAATATCCGTCTGATATGGATAACAACCTTTACAACAACGTTTCAATATTTTTATTAGGAAATTAACGATTATAAAGAAGAAAATCATAATAGTAATTCCACTTAATGCTAATACCCATACATGGAAAGCAATGATAAGACTAAGAAAGGCTGGAACAATAATTAATAAATATCTCCATTCATTAAAATATTGATTAAAATCATTCTCAGAATAGATACTTTGATCTTCATTACCCCAGGCATAGATGGAATATAAACTCCACGCAAAGAATGAACCTTTATAACGATATTCTTCTGGTATCATACATTTTGCATGTTTAAAATGATGTATTAATGCTAATTTTTCGTGTTTTTCAATATAATCATAATAATTGGAATGTTCATTTTGTATATGTGTAATACGCTTTGAATGTATATTACATATATTCGATGGGAACCATGTCTTTGGTATAATATGACCACATTCAACACAATGATATGAATCTTTACGATTATCAAAATACCATTCACAGATTACTGATTGATATAAATGTAATGATTGTCCAATACCTTCATATAGATGTATATTATTATCACGACAATGTTGGGCAGTTAATAATATATTATGGATAGAACAATCAATATAGACATCAATACATTCTTCAAATAGAAAAAAGAAAAAACGAAAGAGTAATAATGCAGTTAATGTACGATAACGTTCATCACTCATACCTTCATTATTACGTATTTCATTTAATATAGTGAAATAAGAGACAAATAATGATAATGCTATGAAGACAGAAACACGTTGTAATATCCAATATTTATTTACAGCTAGAAGAATATCATAGAAAATTTCTAGACCAATCACAAAATATAAAGAGTATGTATCACCGGATGGTGAACCAGAAGAAGTTGCACCATGATAGATCGTTGAAACAACAATTGCAATAAAAGTTGAATCATCCACTAATTGGAAAAATAGATACATAAAAGTTAATAATCGGAAACCCGGTGAAGTTAATATGTTTTGAATTAAATCCTTTGCTGGTGTTGATACTGCTGTATCATAGACCTCTTTACCTTGATCCATTTCTTTCCAGGTTCCATTTGTTGTGCCATCAGTACCTGACAGGACAGAGACATTTGATTCTTTGCGACCGCGACTCGAAGGATGGAGTGGATTGGAGGAATCGGGAATTTCACCAGATATCGGTCGAAAAGGTTGTGAGATAGGTCTTGTACATGATGCTAATTCCAAGTCTCTGTCATCTTTTGGTTTGGGAATAAATCTCTCGAAGACATAGATACGATTATCATGCAAGATAAAAGAGAGAATTTTCGTCATTGATACATTATCATCAACTAACATTCTTTGATATTCTAATAGAAGAGTATTTTGGTTGTTCAAAGTCATAACATTGGACTTATTTGCCTTCATGAAAGCTGTATGAGCTTTATTCATCTCATCAGTCAAAAATGAAGTACTTCTAGTAATCCCCATTATTTAATGTCTTTCTTTCTGTCTTTCTGTCTTTCTTTATTTTAGCTATTAATTTGTGAGTTCTCACTTCGCCTTGAATAAACCCTTCTCTCTGAATATAATGATCACGAAAGAAGGTTATAATTCTTGTTCATTCGTGAGTAAGATGGGAAATTAAAGATATTGTTGAACTCACTTCGAAGTTTCGAGATTTACAACTTTCGTATTTTCGTATTTTCGTATTTTCGTGTGAATAAAGAATAGGAAAGCGTTACGAACCGTTTCAAGAAACGTTTTGGAAACATGTTCCATCATATGAAATAAAAACTGATTATTCATGAAACAGTTCATCGTTTAAGAAATGTAATGAAACAAAAGTAGGATTAAATTTAAAATTTAATTGCAACCAGCAATCTAAATTAAAACGAATTGAATCTTACTAATAAAGATAAAGAGAAACAAAAACAATTTTTGAAGATGAATCGAATTCTATTACAAACTTGTACCTTCTGTGATAAGGATGACTTGGAATATATTAGATCTGATGTTCGATGGATTGAAAGTAGAGCTGAAAAGTTAACTTATGAAGAAAGAACAGCTTTAGCAAAGCTTGTTTTCAACTTACACGAGATGAATGTTGACATGATAGATGAGAGTTTTATTATGAGACTGATGGGAGAATGTTTTGATCGTCATTATCTGAAGTGCTTAGCACAGGAAAAGCGCAAACATGATATTAAAGCAATTCTTATCGCTACGGTAGTGAGAGAACTCATTCTGCGAGAGGAAACCTCCGAGGCAATGATTGAGGCAAGACAAAACTTCTTTAATAATTTTCCATTTTTGGCTGAACAAGAAGGAACAAATACCGAATTAACATGGTTAAATCGTTTTGCGAGAGGTTTAAAGTATTTAACAAGAGTATTAACACCTGCTGGTAATAAGCAAACTTATCTGAATGTTGGAGCAAACTTAGAAGGATCATCTGTTTTTACAGAATATATTACTGGTGGATCAAATCGCCCAGAAACACAAAGAAGAGTTGATATCTATGTTGAAGTAACTGAAGTTATTCCAAAGAAGCGAACGTGTAAGACTCCTCGTAAGAATCCTCCAAAGAAGTTAGAAATTCCAGGAGTGAAGAGAGGAAGAGGACGCCCTCGCAAGAATCCTTTATCAGTGATCCCAATTACTCCTTCTTCTGTCTGTACGTCCAACTATAATGCAATGCTTACACCAGAAAGCATATATACACCCTATGGAAATCGTCAACCAAGTCCATACACCTTCGATGACTACCAGGAAGGTTATGCATATGGGAAAAATCAACAATATGCTCACTCTGCTTCTTCAGATGCTACAACTATGGAATTTGAAGATTCTATGTTCGATTTCGAGCTCTTAGATGAGAATGACTTCCAGGAATTCGTTGATATCATGGGCATGGACGATTAAATTCACGTCACAGAGTTAATTATCAAACAGCATTTAGAATTCAATAGCAAATCCGATCCGACCATAAGAGCCTCAATGAATGGTTCAAATTATTTTTAATTTCCTCTGATGGACACCTGATTAAATTCCTCAAAGTCTCCCGTCTGTTTTAAATTCTCTACTGACGCCATTCATTTTCTCTTGTATATGGTTATAACTATAGGGCATACACTCATTTCGCCACCTAATCTCATCTTTTTGTATTTATTATAAATAGCATTTTTATCGCAACATATTGAAACTAAATCTGTAGAATACAGGAAGTGTAGACCCACGACTTGAAAATATTAAAAAGTTAATAAAAAAAATCAATAACAGATTTCTCTTGATTTGAAATCATCAACATTGTTCAATTTCACTCTTCAAAACCCTAGCAATCGGGCCCGATAGACAAAATCTCGCAGATGAAAAAGCGATATTTCAAGGTTGTGTAGTGAAATTTAGTCGTCACTGGTTGATTCTTGTATGTTTTAAAATCAATCTTTGCACTCCATCTAGCATAAATGCATTGATAATTCCTCGGATAATAACTCGAATGTAATGTATGTAGTGCTGGTCGAGATGTAACCTTGGTAAACCGTAATTTACGGATATTTCAAGTGCGTCAATTTACGCAGAATTAGTTGTGAAGATGAACAGTCTAATAGTAGTTGTATTTGCTCTAACAATCTGTTATGGATATGAAAACAGGATTGATAGGATATCTCAGATCTTAAAACAACGTCGATCGTCTATTCAACTCAGTTCTATTTCCAATTCAGCTGTATCGGGGAGATCTTGTGGTATCGATTTGGGTACGACTTATTCCCTTGTGTCAGTTGTCGAAAATGAAATGCCAAGGCTATTACCAATCGATGGAAGGTTCATATTTCCTTCGGTAGTCACATACGTGAATGAAGAAACAATTTTAGTGGGAAACGAAGCTGTTCAAGCAAGAATGAAATATGCTGAAGAAACCTTCTCTTCGGTAAAGCGTGTCATCGGCAGGCACTATGAGTTAGCGAAACGATCCGGAGATACATTTCAGTTTGGAAAGAGACTGAAACCAGTCCCAGCCACTGACCCTGGAGAGAAGAAGGCTTACTGCGGGTTGTATTGTAAATCTATTCAGAAAATTTTAAAACCAGAAGAAATATCAGCAGAAATACTCAAAAAGCTTATTAAACGTGCTGAGGAATATTACAAAGGTGAAAAAGTTACAAAGGCCGTGATAACAATCCCAGCCTATTTCAACACGCAGCAACGGCTTGCCACAGAGAGAGCGGGGAAGTTAGCTGGACTTGAAAAGATAAAGCTGTTAAAGGAGCCAGAAGCTGCTGCTATAGCGTATGGTTTAGTTAAAACTGCTCCTCAGTTGGTTTTAGTAATTGATCTAGGTGGAGGGACCTTTGATGTGTCAGTGTTGGAAGTTGGAGATGGATTAGTCGAAGTCGTTGCGACTAATGGTGATAGGTAAGAAAGCCCTCTGACCTCCAACCCCTCTCTGTAATTTCCTAACATAGCCATCTTGGCGGTGACGATTTTGATAAAGCTATTGTTGACTGGATACTTACGGATTCGAGGTGTATCTCTGTCCAAGCTGAGCAGTATATCCGCAGTGATACACACAGGCTAAACAGGATCAAACAAATTGCAATCGAAGCAAAACAAGAACTTTCTACTCAACAAAATGTTACAATCTTTCTTCCATCAGTCTATGATTCAGAAGATATTAAAGTTGTCCTCACAAGGAAGAAGTTTGAAGCTTTGGCGAAACCTTTACTTCAGAGGTTATTAAAGCCCATTAGAGATGTCGCGATCATGGCTGGGATTAATTTACCAGGAGAGTCCGGAATCGCGAATGTTGATAGTGTTATTAAAGAAGAGGAGGAAGATGATGATGAGATCGAGGAAGTTGAAGGATATAATTTGAAAGCCTTGGAACAAAGAGAAAGAACAGGTCGACAACGTTCGAAAGAAAGGCAAAAGACAGAAGGGAAGGTCGTTAGAGAGCTGAATAGAATTAGAAGAGAAGGGGGAACCGGAGTTAACTTTTTTCCTGGAGGTGAGCCGATTGATGACGTCATTCTCGTAGGTGGCGCAACGAGAATGCCTTGCATTATTAAGCTTATTAGGGTAATTACAGGAATAGATCCAAAGCGATATATCAATCCCGATGAAGCAATTTGTTTAGGTGCAGGAGTGTTATCAGGGACTCTAGATGGGACTATTCGAGGCTTTGAGATTATGTCGCAATGGAAATCTGCTCTTCTTCGAACAATTTATGAAGATAACACATCATTAAAAGATCTCATTCAACAAAGAGCGGTCCAACAGAGCAGCCAACAGCAACCCCAACAAACAGCAAAGGAAGAATCTGTCTCAACATCAACGCCTCCAAAGAAGACCGCAAAATCATCTATCTTTACAAAGGGAAAGAGGAAAACGAAATAGCTGATGAAACTTAGGAAAGATCAAATAATTTCACTTCTCTCGTATTTGCTGTATTCATCCTAATTCTTTTCACTTAGTGCTTTAGTATGAGATATGGAGATTACTGTAAATATTAATACTCATTTTCAAATGGCACAACTATTGCTATTATCACTATTTCTCAAACAAAGTTGACAGGAAAGTGAGTCGACTTTCATTTCTTCAATCGATCTCAGAAGGGACTTTCTATTATATTATATTAATCATAGAAGGGGCATTAATTTATTAATTTAGCTTGAGACAAATGCATGTCTACACTTTTTAGTTCAGGAGAAACATCTAAAAATTTGAACATTTCCAATATAGAGTATTAGTATCAGAAGTAAAGTCAATTACACAAGTACATAAAGTGGAACGGTTCTTAGAGATGGAACTCTTTCATAAACTTTGAATGAATACAATACAAAAACAGCTAAAATGAGGTTCATATGAAAAAATAAAATGAGAAGGAAACATCATTTCTGGGACATCTAATACTTTTAAATGAATATAGTTTATAAATATGAGTACTATATAAAAATTGTATTCGGAAAATCATATAGCTTTCCGTAAATCTGATCGTGCTTATGGCATCTTTTCTGAATTCCATGAAAATAAATTTATCGTTTTTCAAAGAAGGATAAATAGAAGTATTTGTTGTAGATAAAGATGATTAGTTGATTAGGTTCACTTCTCCTAACTCTAAATCCTTCTGACCAGCTTCTTCC
>VFQN01001350.1_pt1 | contig 41411 bp, 77 predicted proteins | sample 3512371 | NCBI WGS metagenome assembly VFQN01 (sample SAMN10412370, study PRJNA504923) | tailings metagenome | isolation source: Replicate 2 from Balatoc abandoned mine | place: Philippines: Itogon, Benguet | collected 2017-08-28 | reverse complement strand
ATACCGCACTATTCGTCCTTATGGCCCCCCTGGCTCTCCGGACGTACCCCATTGGGGTCTGTAACTTTTTTTTTTTTTTTTTTTTTCTTCGTGAGAAGGAACTGTAACCGGTAGTGCTGTTCCATGAACAGGACTGACTGGAACGCCCTGCCAGCGCTTAACCTGCGTGAGCTTATGGACCTAGACCCACAGCAGGTTCCCTGGGGCTGCCTGGGGCCCTGGCAAGCCCTCTGACCCAAGGTCGATTGAAAAGCTCTGGGAACTCGGTCAAACCTGTTCAACTTCCACGGGGCGCGCCACTCAGCCGGCACTCAGCTGCCACCCAGCAGTATAGTGCAAGCAGATGACGCAGTGCATGACGACCTGACATGGGCCCAACGCGGTTCGGCTGTTTCTGTGGCCCGGTCGGGCACGCACAAGTGCACGAGTCCTGCCCGTACACTGGGCGCGACTAGGTCAAACAAATGTTGAAGTCAAACTTCAAGTGTGTGGTCAGTAAGGTGCACTATTTGTGTATAGGTAGCTTCAATTCAACTTCTGCTTAGCAGTTACGTGCTTGCGTTCGTTCTGCCCATTCTGCGGACCCTGGCCTGAAAATGGCCGACGACAAGCCCGCAGCAACTGAGCCAGTCGCCGAGGAGGCCCCCAAGCCTGCCTCTGAGGAAAAGAAGGCCGGCACACGCAAGAAGAGCTTGGGTGTGGACGAATCGCTCGTTATCGAGGGAGGCCGTCAGCGGAAGAAGGCCGAGTTCTTTCAAGTGGAAGTGAAGGACAAGCCGGAATTTGCCATCAAGCCGGTATGTGCCTAGGCTGGATGATAGTTGGCCGGCCACGGTCAATAACCGTGGACCGGGGCAGGGTCCCGCGACAGCTCAAACTCGCATCTTGCCCCTTACTGCTTGCAGGGCAAGGGAACAAAGCTTGGAGAGATCCCCAACGGTGAGGTCATTGGCCGTCCTAGAGGCTCCTGCTCAACAAGTGCCTTGTGAAATGCCTTCTGAAGAGCCCTGTACTGCCGCCCCTCCTCGCAGTGCACTTCCATATCGGGAAGCTCAAAACGGATGACGAGCTGGTGACGCAGCTGCACGCTCTGCTCTTCAAGCGTCCAGGCACCGTAAGTACCGTGCTTTCCATGGCCTTGTCCACCGACGCTGCACTGCCATACAGGCTCGACTTGCATGTTAACAATTCAGGTAGAATATGAGCACGGATGGATAATTCCAGCTCAGTGGTGTCTGAGGCCTCCCCTGTCGCCTCGCAGGCAGCCCGCCGGAAGCGTCACATTTACGAGTTCAGTGGCTTCGTGTATGAGGACGAGGACAAGGTGAGGGACGGCCTGGAGAGTCTTGCAGCTGGGACTGCATAGGCGAAGCTGTCAGGGCGCACATGCGCAGGGATAAGGGCTGGAGGGGGGCAGTTGGGCGGCACACGGGTTCCTTTGAGCTGGGGCGTGGACTGTTGCCGAGGCCGGAAGCCCGTTCCCGCACGACCCGCCATGACTGCGCAACGACCTTGCCCTGCATCAGGGCGCATGCGATCTTATCGCTCAGAGGTACCCGGTTTCCCGCTGTTGCCACTACCCTTGACGGTGAGGGCGTGACACACCTCACTGACAGACCGCCCTGCCCTAACCTGCCTGGACAGGAGAAGGAGGTGGAGAAGACCAAGGCCAAGCTCGATGTAGGTGGTCTATGCCGCGGTAGTCAGCCGTTACCTGTCTTGGAGTCTGTGTGTATGAGACACGTATGTCCTGCAGCTCCAGAGGGAGAGCATCCTAACTCACTTCTCGACTACGACCAATTGGAGCACGACCTTCACGCCTTTGGCCAGCCTGCGAATGACAACCACTCACTGCTGCTTGTTGCAGAAATGGTCAGTGCCGGTGCTGAACCAGGCTCTCGACGTCTTCGACCTTCCCCGTGGCAGCGGGGACGAGGGCAAGAAGGTGAGCAACGGGAGGGCTTGCTAAGGGTTAACCCAGTAAGCAAGCTCGCGACGCCCTTGGCACGGGCTTGCCGAGGTACTGGACGTCTCAGTTGTGACTGCTTGACCCTAGCTGAACGCCAGTAAGCACGTACACGCGGTGGTAGGCTGGGGGCCAGCGAGCTCCAGCTGGTGTGCCCTGTAGGCAACTGGCCCGCGGTCATACATTGTGTTCCCGGTTTTCACCAGTGGCACGTGCTTGCACTGCAGGAGGCCAAGATCCAGCGCTTGTTCGATTTCCTGGAGGAGCCAAAGCAGCTGTCCGAGAAGGACCTGGCGGCCGAGGTGGGTTAGCGCTGGAGGGCGTGGGTTGGGACCTCCCCCTCCACCGAGGCGTCAAACGATGGCAGCGCGTGCCTTACCACATGCCACGCTGGCGGCATAGCTAGGGAATGTCGCATACGTGGGTACTGAAGCAGGAAACGCAAGGGTAGATTGTGCTGCGGTGAAGAGGCTCCCCTTATGGTGCTGTAGGACGCTAAGAAGAAGGAGGCCGCCAAGGCTAAGCGGGAGAAGGAGGCGGAGAAGAAGAAGAAGGAGAAGGAGGCGGCTGAGAAGGAGAAGGAAAAGGAGAAGAAGACCCCAGCTAAGAAGGAGGCGGCCTCTGCGAAGAAGGAGAAGGTGGGCCGATCTGCCGTACGCGGACGATGGGTCCAGGGTTGCAGGGGCGAGCTTGGTGGCGTTGCAGGCGTGCATGTGCTGATGGAGTTGCAACGTTGCGCGCAGGCGTCGGGCAAGAAGCGGACAAAGAAGGAGCAGGAGGAGGAGGAGGGCGAGTCCAAGGAGGAGGAGGCCGAGGAGGCTGAGGAGGAGCAGCCCAAGAAGAAGGCTAAGACGGCTTCGGCTAAGAAGGGCTCGGCCAAGAAGGTGCGTGCAGCTGGCAGCAGCTCAGCGAGTTTCCCGGCGGTGGGCTGTCACTGCCTTGAAAACGCCATCAGCACGTGTCTCACTGCATGGAAAACCAGCAGAGGGTCAGTCGTCTTGGCGTTTGCATGCGGCTAAACGGCTTCCTGCCACCCTGTTCGGCCTGGCCCGTGCAGGGGGCGAAGAAGGAGGACGAGGAGATGGAGGAGGCCGACAAGGAGGAGACCGGCAGCTCCAAGATGCCGTCGGACGATGAGATCAAGGAGGCCACGATGGAGCTGCTCAAGGGTGGGCACCGTTCCGTCTCCCGTCGTGCACTGGGGCTCTTGTCCGCAGGCCTTGCAAGCCCCTATATGCACGAAGCTGAACCCGCGTGTTGGCATGCGGCGGCCCTGCGCCAACCGGGCTTGGGGGGCAGGTTAAATCGAGCGCCGTACAGTAGCCGACCCGTATGTAACAGGCACCGCCCGACTCGGGTCTGTTGCCTTGTGCCGCAGTCTCGGACGTCAACACCACGACGGTGAAGCAGATCATGGCGTCGCTCAAGGACAAGTTCGGGGTGGACCTGGCCAAGAAGAAGGACCTGGTCAAGAAGCTGGCCATGGACTTCGCCACCAAGGCCAAGGAGTCGGAGCCGGCGGCGGACAAGGGCGAGGGCGAGGAGGAGGACAAGGGGAAGAAGGTGTGTGTGGTGGGCTGTGATACTGACGGCCACTGCGCAGCTGCACTAGTACTCTGTAGGGCAACCTGCACACGGCCTGCTCTGCTAGCGTGATACGATAGAGGCAGAATGGTCTGTACCCGAAGCATCTTGCGTTGGGTGTTTGCTTTGTTGCTCCATGTTGCTGAAGCCGAACGCTGTGCGCTGGCTGCAGGGGTCTGCCAAGAAGGGCAAGGCGGAGCCCAAGCCCAAGGCGGAGCCGAAACCTAAGGCCGAGCCCAAGCCCAAGGCGGCGTCGGCCAAGAAGGGCAAGGCAGCGGCCAAGGAGGAGGAGAAGGAGGAGGACAAGCCAGAGGAGGTAAGCGTGCGGTACCGGGGACGGGTTGTAGCAGCTTTTCGCGCCTGTTCTGTATAATCCTCGGCCTGGACGTGTGAGAGAGGCAGGGGGTGCAGGCTTCTCCCAAGTGTACGATACAGTTGCTGACGGTCCACTATCTGCTGGGGCGCAGGCGAAGGCGGAGGAGGCTGAGAAGAAGGAGGAGGGCGAGAAGGCGGAGGCTGCTGCCGTGGAGCCGGCTGCGGAAGAGGCTAAGCCAGCGGTAAGCGGCTTGCTTACTGTTACCTCGAGCGCTGCTGTCAACGTTTAAAGCTGGCGCGGTGGCTGGGCCCATTGTATCAGCGTGTTGACAAGGAGGCTGTATGCTATTGCGATGCAGGAGGAGCCCAAGAAGGAGGAGGGGGCGGCAGCTGCGGGGCAAGACGCGGAGATGACGGACGCGGCGCCAGCGGCTGAGGAAGCCAAGCCGGCCGTGGAGGAGGCCAAGGAGGAGGCGCCAGCGGCCGAGGGGGCGCCGGCTGAGGCCAAGGAGGAGGAGGCTAAAGCAGAGGAGAAGGCGGCTGACGCGCCGGCCGAGGGGGCCAAGGAGGAGGAGAAGAAGGAGGAGCCCGCTGTGCAGGAGGCTAAGTGATTGGCGCACGTTGGCGCGGGGTGTTGCTGGCTGGGGAGGTTTCTTTTGTGTGTTGGTGGAGTTGAGGCACGCACGGTGTCACGCTGACATCTTTACGGCATGGGGTGGATGGCGAGAGGAGCGCGCATCGTGCCCTGTGGTCGCAGGCCTCCGCTTGCGGCTGGCATGGACGGGCGTGGGTGTGGCTAGTGCATTGACTGTACTGCGGACCAGATTGTGCATTGCGTGGGCATTTGACACGAGTTGACACTCAGTGTCCAAGTCTCATGAGCTCTGTTACCGTGATAACTACCTTCGTACGGGATGTGGTGTGCAGCTGTGCACGTGTCTGCCGTGTTGTGTTGACCTGACCTTGCACCTCGGACGTGACCGTGTGCGCTTCCCACGACCTTGTAAGGCCGGGCGTAGCCTGGGTCTGTCACTCTGTCTCCTGCAGCTGCACCGCCAACGCACATGCGTGCTACGAAGCCATGCTTCGCCAGATGTACCTAAACCTCCCGGAAGCGATACGGGGAGCTCAATGTAGCGACTCCCTTGTCGAGCTGCGCATTTACAGTTCATGGCTGGTGCAGCAACATGAAGCCCTGGGACCACCATGGCCAGTTGCAGGAGGCTTTTCTGCCCCTTGGCGTTTCCCTCATGCCTTGGCCTCTCTACTCCGGAGACTAAGCGTGCATAAAAACCCATACCTACAAACCTAAAGCTTGTAAGCATGCAGCATCTTGCCAGATTGTCGTGAAAACGTCATGCAAGCTACCAGTTAGCGTGCACCAACACAGCGGCCGGTGCAGCACCTACGAGCGTCTGCGTACAAGAAGCATAGGGGTGCCGTACAGAAGCGCACGCAGCCACGCACACGTGCTAGCCAGTAGTCACGACTCAGCTCGGTCTGGGTCCCGGTATCGCTGGTACCTGTGACCGCCCTCACGGTCTCCCCTAGCCATTGAGTCAACGTTCATTGGGCCCAGGGGGCTCCCCTGAACGCTGAACCGCCTCTCTCGCCATGTTGCCACATGCCGCCACCCTTCCCCCCGGTGGCCCAGCCTTCCAACCGCATCTCCCTCCAAGTGATAACCGTTAGTCATGTGCCCACCACGCCGTATGCACGGGCACAGGCACCACCGGCGAGTGCTCCTGGTGCGGCCGCCCGAAGTGCTGCGCCGACCAACCCGCCGCGTAGGGTCTGTTGCTGCGGAATGACGACGAGTTGAGGGAGCTGTGCCTTGCCTGCACGCCCCCGCCCATGGCCCGCTGGTGCAGCTGCAGCGCCGCCTCCGTCAGCCCCGACGACCCGCTCCCAGCGGCGCCGCTGGGAACCGACCCCACCGCCGCCGACGAGGGTGCCGCCGCTGGCGGCGGCGGCGGTGGCGGCAGTGGCGGCGGCTCCGGCGCTGCCCATGCCATTCCGGTGGTCCTGCGCGCTGGCGTCAGGTTGTAGACGTCCACCGGCCCGATGTTGCCCGTGTCCCACGGCTTCTTGCCCGTGTGCTCGTACAGGTGCTCGTGCAGCAGGTACGGTGTGCCGTGCCCGCCGCCGAACCCACCGCCGTGCACACCGCCATACCCGCCGCCGTAAGCACTGCCGTACCCGCTGCCAGCGCCAGCACCCGCCACGGCCCCACCGCTGCTTGCAGCGGACGCGGGTCGCGAGCTGCTGGCCCTGCTGCTGCTGCTTGTGCTGCTGGTGTAGAAGGACAGGGAGCTGCTCATGCTGCTGCTGGCGCTCGGTGGCCGGCCTGAGCCGGTGCTGCTGGGCGGGGGTGAGGGCAGGCCGCTGAGGCTGCGGCGTGCGGGGGCGCTGGATGGCCGTGCGGAGGCGCCCAGGCCGGGACTGGGTCCCTGCCCTGCGGGGCCGGAGCCGGGTCGGGCCTGGTCGGCTGCTGCGAGCAGGGTGGGGAAGGCGTCCAGCACGCTCCTGCCCCTGCGGGTGGTCTTAGTGTTGAGCAGGCAGCCACGGAGGCCGGCCACGGCGTCGCGGCGCTCCGATGCGTGGGTGGTGCGCTGCAGGGAGCTGGTCGCCTGGCGCGGGGAAGGAGCGGCGGGGACGGGGCGCATTGGAGCTGTCGACACGTGTGATGCTTGAGTGCTGCGTGTCGCTGGGAAAGCATTGCAACGCGTGCCATGCCGCCAGCAACAGGGGCTTCAGCGCCGCGTGTGCCTTGCTGCCTCGCCACGACGGGCAGTGTACACCTTGCATCGCACCGCAGCACGTGCGCACTCAACCGCCCCGCTAACAAGCCACACTCACACCGGCCCACCGGCCCACAGCCCGCACGCGGCCCACCTGCACCCTGCGGCCCAGGCGCTCCAGGTCCCTGTCCCTGGCCAGCTCCACCTCCCGTATCTTGCGCTCCAGCCGGGCGCGCAGCCCCTCCAGCACCCTCTGCTGCCGCGCCACCAGCTGCTGCTGCTTGGTGTGGCACCGCAGCAGCCAGTCCATGTGCGTGTCGCTGGCCTCCATGTACTGCACCTGGTCCACCACCGCCTTGACCTGCGGGGCACGTGACGTACGTGTACGGCTAATGGTGCAGCGTGATTGTACGGCATGGCCGTTTGAATTACCACCAGGGCTGGTCCCAAAGGACCCTTGGATAGATACGCTGTTCGCTACACTGTGAGGGACTGCATTTGCCTCTCAGGGCCCAACGCTCCCCTCCGCCCTCACCTCTGCCGCCCTGGCATACTGGTGTGTCTTAGCCAGCACGTCCTCACTGCGCCGCAGGTCCCGCAACGCCACACTGCGCCGCTCGGCGCGGATGCCCTTCTCGCTCGCCTCCTCCACCTGCAGCGAGACGGAGCGAGACGGAGCGCAAGCCAAGGGCCGGCATTGTGGGGTTGTTGGGTCGTTGAGTGCTGCGGATGGCGCGTGGCTGCCCCAGGGTGTATACCAGTAGCGCCCAGCCGTGTGCAACGCCATTCCAGGCATGCACGCGAGGTAACACAAATTCCCCCGTTTTCCTCCTGCCACGTGTATTGGCACGTGTGCAGTGCCGTCGGACGCTTGATGCTCCGATCTGTATCGTAAGCCTCGCAAGCCTCAACCGCATTCCACCTCTGCGCAAGTGCCTTTGCCTTGTTTCTTGCTGGGTATATCCCTGCACCTCATCGTACTACACCTCCGCGCAGGACGCGTGTGGCACCGCAATAGTGCCGCCATGGCCACACATCCACAAGTCCACGCCGCATGTATTGTACTCCGAATCAGCACCCTTGGGACCTTACCACAGCCTCACACACCCACCCCGACCCACGCACCTGCCTCAGCCTCAGCTTGGCCACCTCGTCCTCGTGCCGCCACTCGGCCTGCAGCAGCTGCTGCGCCGCCGCCTCCCGCAGCCGCCCCAGCTCCTGCTCCCACATGGCGGCCACCGCCTCCAGGGTGCCCTCCGACTGCAGCTCATGACGCAGCTGGTGGAGCGCCTGGTGCTGCCGCAGGCCCTGGAGGTTGCAGACGATTGTAATATGAGTTTGCTAATGCGGCCAGTACAGGGGCGACCAGTAGAGCGCCTGAACAGGTAAGGGCTAAGCTACGTAGCAATGGCTTGGGGGCCAGCGTTGCCAGCGCTGCCGGTGCATGGTGCACGGGCGGTAGGTGTGGGCCGTAAGAGCACCGCTGCCATACTACATGCAAAGAAAGGCATTTGTGTGCCTGTAGCTTGCGGTTGCACCTGAGCATGGCAGAGAGCTCAGGCTGCTCAAACCGGTACGCCCGGGAACAGGCGTGACACCGCTACGTGCATCACTCGGCAGTTATGAATGATGCCGAGTGTACTTGCAGCAAGTATTGAGGGAGGGTTGACAGCTGCGGTATCAAAGTACACTGCACGTAAGCAGGCAGAGGGATAGCAAGGGTTACCCATCGATACCTGCCCCTCGGCTCACCCGAAGCACGCCCACAGATTCATCCCGCTTTCGCGCCTCGATAGCGTCGTGTGCTGCTTCGCATATATCGTAGTCCCTCGCCGCGCGTGCGGAGTCCCGCGTGCGGACGAGGTCCCTTGTCGGAATGTCCTCCAACGTCTGGGTAACGCGGGGCCCATCGGGAAGCACTTCAATTCCGTTATACCAGAAGTTCATACTGGTGTATTTTTCTTGCACATAAGCGTCGTCGCAGCTGCATAAGCCTGGTTAACTGCACGCAGCGCCCGCCGAAGGGCTCCGCCTGGTCGCTTAGCAGCCTTGGAGTTACCACCAGTAAGTGCAGCATATGCATGGTATACTGCATATGCCCTAGAGTGTGCGCTGTAGTTCTGTGAACTAAACGGCCAACCGCTTTCGAGTTTCATGGAGCATCAACAGAGCGCCACCTGACGCCACGCGCCACGACGGCACGGCACGAGCTTGGCTGTACAGCATCACAGGGCCATCCAATTTGACAACAGGTGCACAAACTCTCGACGCGCTTTTTGTTCGTATGAAGGAGACACCAAATGTCAGCCATATTGCGGCAAACGTGGAGGGCGTGAGGCCAGCTAGGCCAAGAAAGTTGCCCTGGCCCTGGCTTGGGTGCTGTGCACTGCTGCCCCTGCACTGCGGCTGCAGCGGCCGTGCTGGTGCACGTGATGGCGGGTGCCATGTATGTCAGCTTCACTTGAAGGCATGCACGGTGGCACGTTTCCCATGGAGAATGGCCTTGCGTGCCCACCTGGCCCCCAAGCTCCTCTAGTCCTGCACCACCGTCGCCCCATGCGCCTCATGCCTGGGGAGACCTCATCAGCAAGCGGCTCCTGGGGGCACATTTTATCCTACGTACAATACGCAGTAAACAACTTGAGCATTGGCGGCTAGAGATTTGCCAAGTTCCTCTTGACGAAACGATGGCCGCAGATACAGCACCCTCCCAACCCAAATCAATTACGGATGTCAAGGCGCTGCTATACCGCAAATTGCGGGTCAGTGATGTGCATATTAGCACTATATCATGTTTGTCAATCGGGCTCGCCGGCGGCCAGGGCGGGGGACAACGTGCCACCCTGACCCCGACTTGCTGCGCGACTCTGTTGGTGCAGGTTACGCTCATATCTGATCGCGTTCTGGAAGGAGACTTCGCTTGCCTCGACAAGCAAGGAAACATCATACTGAGCAATACGTTTGAGCAAGTCACCACAGCGTCAGGCGGGCGAGAGGAGCGGCACATGGGCTTGGTGCTGGTGCCAATCCAGCAGCAGCGGAAAGTGGAGCTCCAAGTAAGCAACCAGGAGGGGACGTAGTGAGGAGCGTTGCTGGTGTAGGTTACTCTTGGGGACACGGACACGATGCGTGCTTGCTGCACCAGCACGCACACTGGCGAGGGTTAACTGGGTACCGCCACCGGGCAGTCCTTCGCACAGCGCGCCTGACCCCACGGTGACCTCCACACCACAGCACCAACATCCCGACCTTCTTGCCGTGTCACACTTCTAATAACTGGCCCCACCTAGCATGCCGGAACAGCAGCATGGTGGCGTGTGCCAGCTGGATGGTCTTGACAGAGCGTCTGGCATTTAGCAACTGCATTATTCCCCCAGTCGCGAGACAGCGTCTGTCTCACACGCGCATACAACACAAGTATCATGCCCGGAATGTCATATCATTGTGGCAGTGATAATGCGAGCACTGCGTGTGTCGTGCCTGCGTGTGGGTACACGTGCGTATGCCACACGAAACTGTGGACGCGGGTGCATGCCGGTAACAGCAGGCTTTGTCTCAGAGATGGTACTAACGACTGGTCTCTCGCGCCGCCACCGCCCTTACTTTTGCACACAGGCTAGCATCGACGAGGGGGTGGCGATGCTGTCCCTAGTGGGCAGCTACACCAAGAAGCCTGTGTCTTAACGCACACGGGCGGGCGCAGGTGTAGGCAGCTGATACGGGTCTAACCACGAATGCGGCGTGGCCTGTTAAGGTCACAGGTTGAGGGGGCAGGCTGCAGCACGTGCCCAAGGGCGCACAGGGGTTATGGGAGCGCAAGGGAGCTGCCAACGCAGCTGCCGAGGGACCACACGGGCTGTACTGGGTCACCGAAAAGGCGGCGAGCAGCGGCCGCGGCGGCGGGCGCGGCGATGGCAGACGCAGCGTTGCAGGCAGGGTCACGAGCACGAGAAGCCGTGAGGGGTGGTAAAGAGCAGGACCGGAGATGCGGAGTGGTTCGTGGCAGGGGCAGTAGACAGGGGCAGCGGTTGTGCACGTGCGCTGTGCTGTGTGCATGGGCACTTTGGCACATGTAGGGTAGAGGCAAGAGGCTTTGTAGTTGGAGGCTGCTGGGTGCTGCCATCGACTCGTGCACGCACTGCGCCGCGGACGCCAGCTTCGTTTGCGCATCCGGAGCGGCTGCGTGTCGCTTGTCTCAAGGTGTCCATAAGTGCGCAAGAGATGGGGGAGCGCGGTACGGTGGTGTTTGGACAAATTGAGTGGGGGGCCTCGGAGTGACCTTGTCCACAACGTGTGGACTCCCAGGTGATGAGGCGCACTTGCGTTACCTGGTGTGGAGCCTTCCAAGGCCCAGCTACGGCACCTTGGCACATGTGCCTGTGATGGGTAGCCGCGAACGCAGCCTCTGCAAGCTGGCTTGCTGGCTGGCGTGTGGCAGGGTCATACGGCTGCTGCTGCAGTGGCGATCCTCATAGCGCCACGGGGTGTGAGCAGCTCGTGGATTGCAGCTTGCAGGGTGCCTGCCTCTGGTGCGGGGATCGTTTGCGTTGGGTGGCTGGTGTCTTGTGGAGGATTTGGACTGGACGTGAGTGGCACATCCAAGGACGAGCTGTAGGGCGTGGACAAGCACGTACGGGGCCCTCTGGGTATTGACATCACCAGGTGCTTTTGCTACGTGTTTATTATCATTGCGGTCGCGCAACCTGTACTGGTATTACACCACGGGAACACGCATCACCGATGGTATCATGGCAAATGCTCACAATGACTGTTTTGCATATGCAGTAGGACACAGGCAGGTGTTGGCGCCAGCTGCTGTCGTGACTCTCCTGCTGCTGCGGCGGCTGCTACCAGGGGCACTGACTATCGTGACTAGGCGACCACACCTGCCGGGTGTTGCACGTCGCATCCACCTGGCCATGGAGGGTTAGCAACTTGGTGCCGGACGGTCCTTCAAACGGATAACTATGTGGACTGCCGTGCCCTCAGTCGGCAGCAGTAACCGCTGTCCAAAGAGCAGCTGAGCATGCCCCTGTGCTCACCAGTCCACCAGTTTCGCAAAATACCGCCGCTTTGCTTTCCGGCCGCGCAGCGGCGCCAAAATCAGAGGATTTTATCGAATCTGATAAAAGAAAACGGGGCTGGACAGGGTATTTTATTTTGTTTTCGAAATTTCAGGTGCTGCACTGCATGGCATAGACCCTTTCATAAAATGCTGGGACTTTTGGGCGTTGGGTTTTATCAGAACTGATAAAATGCCTTGGCGGAAGAAACCAGCCCTGGACTGGGCACCAACGGGCACGTACGGCCGTTACGCATGGGGGCTCAACCCCATGAAAACTTTAGCGAGGCACACTGCGGCCAGCGCCATCAATGCCAACTAGCATAGGCAAAAGGGCTGTGTCGGCCCAGGTTCAGGCACAAACGGGACCCATTGATGGCATAAGGAGTGGCAGGCACGAGTTCGGCCAGTGCGCATTCACACAGCCAGATGCAGTCTCGGCACCTCCCCTGGGTACCAAAGCATCGCACACATTGCTGCCGCATGAAGCAGCATCAGCCGTTGCACACGGCTTCATAAGCAACGCTGCAACGCGCCCCAGTTGCATTCGCCATGACGTACTGCGATTAGGTTCCTCACTCGGGCATCGCACCCGTCACAGTGGTATGTTCTACGCCGCGAGGCAACCACTGTGGCCCCGCCGTCACACACAAACTGCAATGCAATTGCAACTACGCATGCACAGCACGGTGACACCTCATGAATTGCTCACGCAAACCTTGGCACCGCGGCTGCGGCCAACGGTGCCCAGAAACCCCGATCCCGGAATGCACACAGCACAACCCTCCCTGCATGCTGCATCCCTCTCCCTCTCACAACGCTGGCAATCTGTGCACCTCACCAGCCGCACCAGCCAGGCACAAGGCACAACGCACACCACGTGCGCCGCCCCAGGTGCGTCGCAGCAACGACAGACCGCAACCGCACCCGGACAGCACGCCGGCAGGCACGCATGCAACATGCCCCCTTGCAGATTTCACTTGCTACAATTCGGACTGCAATACACTCAGCACACAGAACACGGGACCTGCATGCAAAACGAGGCTATCTCTCATAGCGTCTTGCGCCTCATTGGTGCTTTTATCGAATTGCGGTTCATGCCCAGGTGCGCTGGCCGTACACAGCCACGGGCGTCGCTGAGCCGCCCCAGATGTGACACACCCCACTTTTGTAACGCCCCCCTTGCAATCCGTCTGCCACTTTGCCGCTCCGCGGTCAACCCGCATTGCAATGCCCTGCAATGCCCAATCGTCACACCCCTGTCGTAGCGCCCTCATGCACGCCTCCCCTCCGTGCACTTGTGGGATCTCGTCCGACCACCGAACCGTGTGCCGTCATAGTGATATGCTCACTTTCGAACGAACTGATGCTAAATGCAATTTGCAGTGTGGGTAACCGCCCACACGCAGGACATCATATGTTTGCGCTGCCGCTGGCAGCCCTCCCCACTACCCCACGCACCCCAACCAGACTCGTTCTTATTCCCAAACGGTTCATCATAAGCATCCGACGCACAGAGGCTGCTTGTCCACCGCGCAACGGCCCACCGTGCACCGCCGTACACAGGTGCCGTACTCGCTGACTTGCAAACCCCTGACGCCCTGCTGCTGCTGCTACTATTGCGCATCTAGGGTCGTACAGCATATGTATGTTACCGCAGGTCCGCGCCCCAGCCCAGCAGGCCCAACAGGATGCCGCCGACGACCACCAGCGGCTCAAAGATCTTGAGCGAGTCCACCGCCGTGAACGCGAACAAACCGATGCACAGCGAGGCGGTGGGGAAGGGCGAGATGCGGTACACGTCCACCACCATCTTGAACACGGAGGCCAGGATGAGGCCCACGCCAACAGCGTTCATGCCCTGGGGGAACACAAATGGGGGGAGGAGGGATATGGGGTGTGCGTTAGGCGGGGAGCGCGAGGGAGGGTCCGCGGGGTGTTGTGGCATGCGTGGCATGAGGTGTAGGATTAAAAGGCAGCAAGGGAAGGGATGTGGTGAGTGGAGGCGCGCAGGAGTGCTGGCAAGGCTGCTAGGGCGAGTGCGGCGTGCGGCGTAGATTGTACCGTAAAAATGTGTTGTATGGTGTTTGGTGCAGCGCACTGGACGCAGGTGGTGTGCCGGTGCTGCGTGTGGGGTTGGGACGAAGCCCGAGGCCCGGCCCACCGACAGGCGGCCGCCGGTCGCGCGACTGCGACTGATCAGACTGCATGCGGCATGGTGGGTCGCGCACGCACCGTGAGCCCGCGGCGGTAGAAGTTCCATGTGCGGAAGCGCTTCCAGAAGGGCAGCACCCCGAACATGAGCATGACGCCCGGCGCGAACAGGCCGAACCACGCCAGCACGGCGCCCAGGATGAAGGGGTACTTGAACTTGATGGCGATGATGCAGCCCAGGTAGGTGGAGAAGTTGAACAGCGGGCCGGGCATGGCCTGCGGGGGGCGGGAGGAGGGAATGGCCGCGGGCAGGGCAGTTGGTTTAGGGAGGGCAGGGCGAGGTGTTGGGATGGATGCGTTATGGGACGGGACGCGGAAGGTAGGGCAGGGGGTGCCGGGAGGGATTGGACAGGTTGGATGGAAACAGGCCAACAGTACAGGAGATGGCGGGGCACGCGGGGCAGGGGCGTTATCGCCTGCGTTGGGGGTGCGGGTTTGGGGCGCAGCTGAAATGCTAGGGGGGCACATGCGGGCGGGCAGGTTCGCAAACAGGACGAGAGGCGCAGTGCCAGAACCTTTCTTCTAGCCGGCAGGTGACTCGGCCAGCAGCATCAGTACAGCGTTTACACCCTGCTCACCTGCACGGCGCCCAGTCCGGCGTAGAACTGCTGCTCCGTGACCCACGTGTTGGGCAGCTCGACGCCCTGGTCGTCCTTCTTGACCAGGTCGTTCAGCAGCATGGGTAGCACCACCTGTGCGCACACAGCGGCAGCACCAGCAGCAGCGCCAGCAGCCCAGTCAATACACACTCGACGCATGCCCATGCCACCCCGTGCATGCCCTCCAGCCAGGCCCGGCGCTACCGCACAAGCCTTCCACTCCCTCCTGCAGACTGTTGAGGACCCAGCATCCTGTCCGGTTTCCTCACAGCCCACAGCAGTGTGGCTGCCCCGTCGCGGCTCCGCCCGCGTGTCCCCCGCGGCCCACCTGGCCTCCTCCGTAGATGATGGAGCCGGTGCGGAAGAAGACCTCGAACCAGTTGAGCGGCCCGTCCCCGTGCTCGTACACGGTGCGCGCCAGGGCCAGCACCACGCCCAGCACCGCCAGCCACACCGCCACCAGCACGCCGCCGCCCCACATGCCCATGCCCAGGGACTCCACGCCGCCGTCGCTGCCCTGCGGGGGTTACGGTTACGGTACGCGTGAGTGTGTGTGGGTGTGTGTTATGTGCGAGGTGCGTGTGCAGCAGGTGCCATGCCCAGGGACTCCACGCCGCCGTCGCTGCCCTGCGGTGGTCACGGTGACGCACGAGTGTACAGGTGTGTGTATTAGGCGTGCGGTGCGTGTGCCGTCGCAGCCCAGCAGTTGTGTCTTATGTGTGCGGCGGGTATGAAGTACGTATGTGGCAGGTGCACCGACAGGTGGAGCACCCTGGGACCCCACGCCTCGCTGCCCGGCATACACATGGCCTTAGCGCCAACTATACTGTCACGACACAACTGCGCTTTTTGGGCCCTTTGTGCAACCCGCGCGTGACATGTCGTACAGCGCATGGAGACCACACGGCATGCGTGCCAGGCTGCCGTCCCGTTACCCCGTTTTCCCGCAGCGCCCCCTCACCCCACCTTGAGCGTGCGGTCCTCCTTGCGGTCGGTGATGTTGGTGATGATGAAGCCGATGGCGATGAGCAGCGGGAACAGCCACGGCTCGCTCCAGTAGATGGCGGCGCCGGCGGCCAGCGTGCCGATGATGGCGGTCGTCTGCGTGCACATGATGGCAAATAATAAAAATAAATAATAAAATAAATAAAAATAAATAATAAAAATAAATAATAATAAAAACATTGATAAATATGGCACTGCAGGCTCGGCTGCACGCGTGCCGATGATGGTGGTCGTCAGTGGAGTGGAGTGGGGAAGCAAGGCGGGCGGCAGGCGGCAGCAGGTTGGCTAGGACTTTGCAACCCGCCCAGCACACGCGCTCCTCTTGTAGCACCCCCGCCCCCACTCCACCCCGCTGCCCCCGCGTGCCCCTGTACATCCCCGCTCCCCCGGCCCCCGGGGCGGCGAGCTATACGGGCTCCACCCACGAAGCCAAGCTCATGCACTTCTCCCCCAAACCAGCACCAAACAGCGCACGGCCCCCGGCACGCTTGTGGTAGACTCGCGTTCGTGTTGCACGGCATTGGCCTGCCCATGGCAGCTTTAGCGCTTACGGCAGGTGGCACACACACACACACACACCGCGGCCCTCACGTTTGTGTTGCACAGCTTGAGCAGCAGGCCCTTGCTGGCCGACGCCACCAGCGCCACACCGACCGCCGACACGCCCGCCACGATGCCCGCCAGCCAGCCGGGCGGGTTGGTCAGGAAGGCGGCGGCGCCGGCGCCCACCACCGTCATCACCACCGCGCCGGGGTACTGGAACAGCGCGCCGGACAGCAGCCCGCCTGCGGGGTGGTGGGTGGTAGCGTGTGCAGGCAAGGCGCGTGAGGGTGCCAGTGTGGATGTGGCTGTGGTGCAATGGGGCCCGATGGCGCAGGGGCACGAGCACGGGTGCGCCGGACAGGTAGGGGAGGTGCACGTCGGCCGGAAGAGTATGTCTTGTGGGCCATTGGGATGAAACTTCGCGCACGGTGTGCGTTGGGCTGGTGGTCGCGTGGGGCCGGGTGGATATGGAGGGCGCGGCGTCGCGCACCCCGGGCTTGCTGAACCTCAACAGCCCCTAGGCTTGCAAGGAGGTGTCCCTATGGCCCAAGGACAACCCCCCTAAGAACCCACCTAGCACGCCCTTCTTGACTGTGCCGATGGCGAAGGACACCTGCGTGGACGTGGGCCCAGGCAGGCACTGCCCCAGCGCGAACAGCTCCGTGAACACCTCCAGGCTGCACCACTTGAGACGCTCCACGAAGTAGCGCTGGAACAGGCCTGGGGCCAGACGGGGCAGGAGCAGCGGGTTAGAAGAAGGGTACGCGTGCTGTGGGGTTGGGGTGGGAGTGTGCGATGAGCAGCGAGGGGTGCGCACGTGGGTGAGGTTGGGGGTGGTGGTGGAGGAGGGGGAGGGGGCAAGCGGCGTTGCAAGGCTAGTGCGCGTGCTTGGGACTGCTTTAGATAGTGCTTTGTTGGGTAGTGGTAAATGATAGTAGGCTACTGGTAGTGTGTGGGTGAGGTGGGCGGCTGTGGATGGCGGGTGGGTGGGGCCGTGGCGCGCCAAGGGCCACGCCCTTTGGCGGTCCAACTCACCGATGTGCGCGGCGGGTCCTCCGAAGCCAATGTAGCCCATGAGGCTCCAGTGCTTCAAGATGTCCAAGTATGTTACTTTTGCATATGTCTCTGGCTCCTCTCCATCCTCCAGAACGGGCTGGTTCGGCGGGGGATGTGGCGGAGTGCTTGGCTCGGAAACAGACGATGCAGGATAAAGCGCGGGGTCCTTTGGTGGATCAAGTTCAGGTCCAATCTCAATATCCGCCTTGCTGTGGCCCGGGACGGGCACCCCGGGCAAATGTTCCCCATTTGGCGCTGCGTGAGCGTCGCCAAGGTCCGCTTGACTGCCATTGCGCTGAGGCGCAGGCTGCTCTGCGTTACGTAGATTGGATGATGACATGGCTCACAGCGCCGGCGCCGCGGCACCAGGTAGTGGTATTGCCTTGGGCTACGCGCGTCGCCGGTTCCAAGCGCAAGGGCAGTACTGCTTGACGGCCTCGTGGCCTGTAAGAGGAGAGCCCTGAAGACAGACAGACAGTGAGAGCGAGGTTATGCATGAAGATTGGAAAAGGCACGAACACACATATATGCGGAATATGACAGTTGATAGTTGTCAGGACACAGGAATAAAAAACAGTGGAGTATAGTATGGTGGAACAAGCGCGCGTATGGTATCAACGCCATTTTCATGCATATTATATTTATTTGATGCACGCTGTACAAAGCGGCGTCGCCTAGTGGCAGGCCTTGGGTCGGACATGTTGGAAGTAGTACACGGCACGTGACGGGCACGATGCGGCCTGGAGCTGACGCGAAGCCCCGAACAAGAAGGGTTTACATTACGGTACTACAAACATGTAAATCAAATCTGCGATGCCTGCGTTCTGGGACTGCAGAAGGTCCAGTTCGAAGCACAAGGTATGGTGCAGTCGGAAGCTTAGTAAGCCGCCCCCGTCCCAATGCGTGCTTGTATGCGTGCCAGTGCATGCCTTCGGCCGCCACCGCACTGCACGTTACTGGCATATGTACACTGTGTCAACGTATTCAACATTGCAGTTGTCAGCAGCACCGTGCTCAGGCCTTGTGGCTCAGGCCAAGTACCAGGAGACACAAGATGTGAAGGGCTCCGCGCAGCTATGAAGCTGCCCCACCGTTCGGCACACCGCCAGGTCGCCCTACAGCGATGTAACTATGCAATTGTATGTAAGGAATGGCTCTTGGAGGCCACGAGGCTTGTTATGCTTGGTTGCATGCTGCCCTGCACCCTGGTGCTGATGGTGTGCAGGCGACCTAACGACCACCAGTCAGGGGAGGTCTTCAAGCCCATCCCGGCCTTCTTATATATGTATAACTTTATCACTTGTTGTGTTCCTGCAAGTACAGCGCCAGGGGCACGGGCGCTGCATGGTGGGAAACCATCCGGGCAACTGCAACTCTTAGAGAGTGGCCTACCTTGTTTGCTTCAGAGTTGTCCCAGGAATCGCTGCGCACTCAAACAATTACGTTCAAAGCAAAACGCTTTATACGTTTTTTTGGCCCCCATACTTGTTTTGCACGTCCCCTCCAGTACCGTCGCTCCCGCTTCGCCTTGTTACCTACATCGGGTAGACTACCTGCAACTGTAACTCATAAGCGTGCTGATTTGAAACGTCAAAGCGGCTGCGAATGGAGGCTTGGGGCGAGGATGCCACACCAGGTGACAATCCTATCTTGCCCCCCGCGCCAAGTCGCACAGACCGCACAGTCGACGACCACCTACAACATAACCGCTGCATGTGCAGCGTTTTACGATACGGACGGTGGGAGAAAGATGACCCTCGCGAAGAGCGTCGAAGGTGGGCCACCCCTCCAGGTCCAGGCCCCGAAGCGCTGGGGTTGCCCTCACCCTTCCCCCGTCGTTCGCATGCACTGATACGCATGCCAATCGTATTGGTCATGCCATACGGTGGAAGAGTTTAGAGCCAAATGGAACACTGTCGTCCACCGCTAAGTACCTTCCCACCGCTGCTGCTGCTGCTGCTGCTGCTGGTGTCGATGTTGTGTGATGTTCTCGCCGTGTGCTGCTGCAGTGTCCGGCCGCCGCTACAGCATCATGCGGTCCACGGCCCCCCGCCTGCCCGACGAGCGGCGGGAGGACGTGCCGTTCGGCGCCTACAACACGGACAGGGGGGCCAAGTGCACCATGGAGGTGCACAGCAGGGGTGAGCGGCAGGGAACGGAATGGGGGGCGGGTCGCCACGTGCATGGGGGCAGGGGGCGGGCAGGCAGTCGCGACCACTAGCAGGAGCAGCAGGAACAGGCGGTGAGGTGCGGCCAGGGCTCTAGAGTGGGCCCCTCAAGCACTTGTGGCTGGGCACGAGGCGGGCGCAGGCAGCTGGCAGCAGCAGATGCGGTGCGGTGAGGTCCCCGGTGCCCTACCTCTCTCTGGCGGCGCGGAAGGGAGCCTGCCGGGTGCCGGCGTGCAGTGGCTTCTGGCAGCACCGGAGGCCCAACGCTACCAAGCGTGCCCTGCAGCCGCGCCTCCCCTGTGGCTGCTTGTCGCGGGCCAGCTGCGCAGTCTGGTGGTCTTCGCACTGAATGCGGCTTCAAGGGGATGGCTCCCTGCGGGCCTGGTGCAGTTGGCGAGCCAGGGACTGTCGTGTGGGCCAGGAGGCTCCCACTTCAGTGTTGCTAGGGCTGCAGCGAGCGCGCTGCCTCGCGTGGCCATGCTAAGTGGACTCCGCCACGGGCGGGCGGCAGCGGGCACCTCGGGGCACCAAGCTCCCAACACACCCGGGGGCATGGGCTGCGCAGACTTCAATGCACGCCTGGCCCCTTCCCCATGGCTCTGACTTTTGCCACCGCAACATGTCCACCATGCCGTACGGTGTGCGGACTTGGTGCCACCTGGACCACCGCCGCGCACCACGCAACGTCCTGGACAGCCTAACGGCGTGCTGTAGCCCTTCTTCCCACTCCTCCACTGCATTGAAGCCTATACTTGTTGCTAATCCCTTGCTCGCCCTCTCCTTGGCCGGCGGCCGTTCCCCTCGTCGACAGACAACCGGCGGTTCTACTCCAGCTCGTTCGACAGCGCAGTGCCCCGCTTCACGCGGCCGTGGACATCCCCTGTCACGGACGTCTTCTACGACCCAGACAGGTGGGCCTGCGGTTGCAGCCACTGGGAGGCGATGGACATCAGGCAGTGGGCTCTTTAACCCGTGCACTCATGGGGTCAGGGGCAGGGCGGGGAGCAACATGGCAGGGGCTGGTTAGATGGCCGCGGCATGAAGCCGTTTTTGCACCGTTGCAAGGCCTGAAACCGAAACGCACTGGCTCACATACCTCACTACCAGTGCCTGCCAAGTGCTTACCCGTCCTCAACCCACACCCTGCGCTGCCTCCCCTCCCCTTCCCTCCCCCCGCCCCGCAGGCTGAAGGACCACCAGCCCAGCACCGTGGCCAAGGCGCTGCAGACCACCCCCGTGCAGTACGCCATCCACCGCTCCCGCTACAAGCGCTTCCCCGACCGCCCCATCCTCAGCGAGGCCCCGGACGTGACGTACGACACGGACTGCCCGCTGGCCAAGAACAAGGCGTCCATGTACACAGAGATGGTCAAGTCGCCCGTCATGTACAGGTGCGGGGATAAATGCACTGGAAGGGGCAGGGAGGCGGGGCAGGGGCAGGGGCAGGGGGCGCGGGTGGCATGCAAGGGCTGCGAAGGGGCTCGAGTGCAACATGATTGCTAGCCCCAAGCCTGCTGCCTTGTGTGTTGTCAACCGCAGGAACATGGGTGCGGGGCCGGCAGTGTCCCGAGGGCGGGGTGGCGGCGGTGGCGGCGGCACCACGTCTGGCTCGGCGCACCTAGGGCCCGGGGCGTACGACACAAAGTGCGCCCGGGACATCAGCGTGTCGCCGGCGCTGGAGTCGCGACCACTGAGCTCCATGGCCTCGGGGTCGACAAGGTGCGTAGATCAGGGGCACGCGTGAAACGGGGACAGGGGCAAATGGGGCGGCAGGAGGGGGGTGTGAGGTTGCGGACTCACTGTAGGATGGACGGGCGTGTAGGACTTGGAGCCGAATGGCCTCCGGATTCATGGGGTGGACGGGGTGCGGGCGACTGGGGCAACGGGAGGGGCATGCAAGGGTCTGGGGTCCCTCTTACAGGGGCGGGCGTATGGAGGTTGGGTAAAACTGGCCTCGGGGTCCAGGAGGTGGGCGCGGCAGGGGGTATGGGGCTAGGGCATGGCGGGCTGGGGTTCGTCATTCACCGCTGCAAGAGAGGCTAGCCAACCTGGGGGAGGTGACAAGCCCATAGTAGGGCGGCATGGCAACGAGGTGCTAGGCCTCTTCATGGGCACGCTTCCCTGGCTGGTATACCGGTATTGGGAGGTGGATGTTGACACCCCGCCGCTGGTTTCCCTGCTTGCCCCCTCCCCGGCCAGGTTCGGCCGCGGGCAGGAGGCCAGCCGCGCCATGGGGCAGCCGTGGAGCTCGGACCGGGCCAACAAGCACTGGGGGCGGGGCGTAACCATTAGCAAGACAGAGTACCTGCGACCGCAGTACCTGCCGCGGGCGTACGAGCCCCCGCGGAAGCAGTAGGGTGACGTAGGGGGGGAGGTTGTCTGTTGTGTGACGGTATGAATGTTGTTTATGCATGGTGAGTGCTTCTGCAGAGCCGCGGTGTGTGCCTTCGCCGGGCTTGGCTTAAGTGGTAGCTGGTAGGAAGTTGGATGTGAGTCGCCGGGCGGGTGGGCATGCAACGGAGCAACGCCGTATGTTGTGCGGCGATGCTGGTGCGTGCGAGCGTGCTGTTGTGTGGCCGTTACTCCGCCACTTAAGCACTTTTGTTGCAGGCGAAGCGTCGGTTTCTTGTGCGACATGACCGTTTGTGACCTCATTGCCTTTCACCTACCCCACTTCACAACAGCACCAGCACGGCGGGGTGCTGGTGCGAGTTGTGCTCGACGTAAATGGCGTCGCCTCGACACATTCAGATTAGCGTTGTGCTTTAGAGCATTGCTAACAATATAATGGTACTGGTACGTAGGCAGGAGGGCGGACAGACAGGTCTGCCATTCGTACGGCGTATGCCGAAGCTTGAGTGGATGGGCACTGTGGCAGTGGGCAGGTGACCATGGGCGCAGGGGGCAGGAGCGTAGGCTATGGCAGGAATGTCATGAAAATAGTTGAAATATGTTGGTTGATGCTTGCAGGGCGCCGTGTGTGCGCGTTGCTGCAGGCTATCAGTAATCAGTAAGGGGCTACCGCCTAAGGTATATGGCGCCGTGCCGGAATCAGGGAACCATGGCGGCGTGCCGGATCCTGGCCGGAACGTGTCCACGCGTTCTGTGCGTGCTTGCCCACGGTGCTTGCCCCATGCACAGGCGTCTGGGTGACTTTTGGACATGCTGTGATCAAGTGCAATGCCATTGTGAAATTTGCAGAAGCAAAGAAGATACGGTGTCGTCGGGCGTGCGTGTGCGGCGTGGCTCCCGAACACGTTGCTGGCTCTGCGCTTGGGTGTACAGCAAGTCGGTGCCGTGCCCCTGTCACTGAGGCACGGAGCACATAATGTACCCAACAGCGCGCTGCTCCTTCCTCCTTGCTGCTAGCCGCTCGTGTGCCATACGGTGACCAGAGACGGTTGCCGGGAACGTCGCAACATGCAGGGGCAGCAGAATCTGTGCTGTGGGGCCCCTTTTTTTCTGTTCGCTCCGCACCAGGGGCCTTGTCCCCTGCTCCGCACGTTGAACCAGCGTTGAACATACAACTGACTTGGATGCCTGCTCGACTCAATGTACATATCAATCGATCAATACTTCCAGCCAGTATCGAGGATTCATGGAGGAGTCGGTGTGCACCGTGAAGACGTCCCGAGGGTCCCACGTGGTGCGCTAGATCCAACTGTCGACCGGACTGTAATCAGACCGTTACGTGACTATTGACAATGAGGCTTCAGCCCCCCATCTTTACAGTGAGCCCCTCATGTCACCTGTGCAACTTGTACTGGCATGTAAGCATACTGCGCGGCGGGAAAGTCAGGGAAGTCGCGCTAGTGCCAACCGCTGCGCGAGCGTTCTGAGGCCAGCACCAACCAGCCGCGATGGCGCAGCTGGACCGTTTTCCGCTGTACCCGGAGGAAGCATCGGCACCGCCGTCGTGTGTATGTGTGACGGGGGTGACGGGCTTCATGGTAAGACTTCTGACGGTGGATTGAGGCGAAAAGTTTGAACCTGCCAAAGCTCTTACAAATTGGAGGAGGCCAATCGAAACTACATCAATCGATGCCATATAGCATTTGCGTGAGGCTCTGAAAGCACGCTAAGGCGATTATCAGGGTTGACCCCGCCGAGTCCGCCACGCACCAGACCCGTTCAAACCTTTGCACACCCCGCCCCGACCCGGAGCCCCCTTGCCCCGCCTTCTTTCATTCCCCACACCCTTAGGCCGGCCCCATCGTCGCGCGGCTGCTCGCGTCCGGCCACACGGTGCACGGCACGTGCCGCGACCCCTCCGCCGGCCCCGCCCTGGAGCACCTGCGTGCGCTGCCGGGCGCGGGGGAGCGGCTCAAGCTGTTCGCCGCTGACCTGCTCAGGGAGGGCAGCTTCGACACAGCGGTGCAGGTGGGACTGGGGGGGAAAGGGAGTGGCTTCATAATATACCGCACTGGTGCTGTTTGAGGGGTCAACGGCGCGGAATGTAAGGGGTGATAGGAGGTGTGTGGCCGCCGGTAGGGGGAGGGGGAGGGGGAGCTGGTCGGGACGTGCCATAGCCCTGGGAGGTCTGGCTACTGCGCCATGGGGTAGCTGAAGGGCTACGGCGGAGAAGGGGTAACTAGGGAAGTGCGTCAGTGCACGCCCCAAGTCCAGACGCCCCGCGGGCTACACCGGTATTGCAGCCCCCGGTTACGGTAGGGTACTCAACTAAACCGCATGTGGCCCCGGCCATGTCCCTTCTCCCGTGCCAACCACGGACGTGCGTTGCGCTCTCGGGCACGCCGCGCCGTACGCACGTACACGCCCCGTGCAGGGCTGCGATTACGTAATCCACACCGCCTCGCCGTGCATCAACGGTGTGCCCAAGGGCGAGGTTCGGCAGAAGCTGGTCGAGCCGGCGGTCAAGGGCACCGAGAATGTGCTGGGTGGGTCTGTGGGTCGGGAATCGGCGTCAATTGATTTTACTGTGTTCCTGCAATGTTCCTGCTGTCCCAAGGTATGCTGCTTGCAATGTGCTCCTGGTATGTCAAGGCGGGAAGTGGCCGGTTGTGGCCGTGACAGCTGTGTAGGTCTGCAGACCTCCACACACCCTGCGTCGTTGCACTCCCTCGTCCCTCACGCGCCGTGGCGTGCACCCCCCACCACCACGCGCATAGCGTCGCCTCGAAGGCTCACACCATCGCGCACACACCCTTGACAAGCACGTGCATGCACACCCCCACACACTATTCCTCGTCCCGCCAGGCGCCGTGTCCCGCACCCCCCCCCCTCCGTCAAGCGCTGGACTACCACTCGTACCACCACACACTACATGCACCGGACATGCCACTACTTGCTTCGCCCTCTGCGAGTACCTGCTTGTTAATGTGCTACTGTGCCCCCGCAATTGCATCGATACGCTATATGCGCCCGTGTCCCTCAGGCGCCGTGTCACGCACCCCCTCCGTAAAGCGCGTGGTGCTGACCAGCTCCTGCGCCGCCATATACGGCGACCCGCACGAGTTCGGCAAAGACCACGTGTACACGGAGGCCGACTGGAACCCAACCGCCTCCGAAACCGTACTGCCGTACTACTACAGGTGCGGCGCAGAGGCCAGGAGTTCAGGACCAGGCTGGCCGGCCTCCTACCTGTTTGCAAGGCCGGCCTCCTACCTGTTTGCAAGGCCCGGTCGTTCACACCGTTACCTGGGAACTGCTGTACTGCTCCCTGCGTGCACGTGTGCGTGTGCTTGCTAACGTATAAGCTGCCGTACTCCTCTGACAGTCCGTGTTGCTGCCGTACCGTTGGATGCCCACATGTACGAACCACTGTACGACAACGAACCCCGCAGCAAGAAGCTGGCGGAGGAGCGCGCCTGGGAGCTGGCCAAGGGCCAGGACCGTTGGCGGTTGGTGACGATCAACCCGGCCGTCATCATGGGACCTCCCCTGGCGAACAGGGCGGACGGGGAGTCGGTGGGTGCCTGGGAAAACGACCTGCGGTTACAGCACGCCTTTGGGTCGCGCTGGTTTTAGGTAGCTCGCTTGGGTTTGAGTTAGGAGGGGCAAGACGGCGCGATCCTGCCCCGCCAGTACTACGGACGAGGCGTCAGCTTGCCAGTTGTTGAGGGCGAGCCCAGCACCCTACCTCAGAGATGAGGCTCTGGACGGCCTGTCGTCACACGGCGGGCTGTTAGGATTGCCCTCTTTTGCCGATGCTGCTGCGCCCGCGTGCTAACACACACAGGTCAAGGTCATCTCCGACCTGCTGGCGGGCAAGGGGTTCCCCGCCGTCCCCCACATGGGCTTCGGCATGGTGGACGTGAGGGATGTGGCGGCGGCGCACTGCCTGGCCATGGTGCACCCGGGGGCGCAGGGGAGGTGGGTGGAGGGTGTGGGTTAAGGGTGTGGGTTAAGGGCGAAGGGGGCAGGGGAGGGACGTGGCCTCGATGCACTGCCTGGCCGTGGTGCACCCCGCGGTACAGGGAAGGTGGGGGTGGGGGGGTATTGGGGGCGAGCAGGCGGTGGGATTAGGACAATGGGTAGTGCCGTAGTAGGGTTGGCGCGGCGGGGTCATGTGGCTCAGGTTGTGGGTGGATAGGACGAGTACACCCCTGCAGGGTGGACGCGCGCTCCACCAAGCGGAGGGGATCTAAACCCTTGATCCAAGGCCGAAGCGTGCAGTCGTCTCGTTGAGTAGTTGGATTGGCTCCAGCAGCAGCTATGTCAGTTCAGGCAAGCGAAGGACTACCCGCCGCAAACCCCCACCGAGTGGACGGCCGTCAGCGCAAAGCCAGCCTCGTCCGCTAACCCAACCGTCCCCTTGACACACGTTGTTGCCTCCGACAACACCCATCCCCACCATCAGATGCTTGTTTGTGCTATAATTTCAGTACTCCCGCCACTGCCTCGCCGCCCGCTGTCAGGTACATCTGCGTGGGCCGCTCGGTGCTGATCCGCGAGATGTGCGCCGCCATCAAAAAGGGCTTCCCGAGCTCCCGCTTCCGCGAGCCCATCGCCACCGCCCCCAAGTGGCTGCTGGCGCTGGTGGGCCCCGCGGTGGGCATCACGCGAGACGTCGTGCAGTGAGTGGTTTGGGGAGAGGCAATACAACAGGTGCTGTTAGTTTACTGTCCGAAGAAGTGGGGACGTGCAATGCCTGCGGCTGGCATCACGCACGAAGTCGTACAGTGGGCAACACCCATGGGGACGGCTGGTGCCTGTCACTAGGTGGCCTGCTAAAGGGATAAGAGCAAAGGCTTTGCCGCGGCCGTCACGTCAACGTTGTGCTGTGAGCGGTTGTAGGGGTCAGAGGGCGGGGGGAGGAAGCTGAGTGAAGGGTGTAGCGTGGTTGGAGGTGGCCTTGGGGGGAGGGAAGGTTGCATTGGGCTTTCAGGGGCGGACGCCGCACAGAGAATAGGGGAAGAAGAACATGGCCAGCGCCGCTCACGCTGCTGCTAACATGAGACTGCTTGACGCCAAGGGCCTTTTGGTCCCGGCCGAGTGCAGCCAGACGCACACACATGCCTCATCACTGTGTATACCAGTGAATGTTGACCGTGGGCCGGACGGACATAGGACCGTGTGCTGAAGCGCTGAGTGCCTGTTGTGCGAGTGCAGGCACAACGTGGGCAAGTGTCCGCAGTTCAACAATGCCAAGATCCGCAACGAGCTGGGCTTCCAGTTCCACGACGTCGAGGTGGGGTGCCGCTTGGGTATGCTGTTAGTATGAAACGAGATTCTTGTATGCATGGTTGATACGTGATATCACAATATACCGACATAAGTCCATGACGCGGAGGTGGGGCGGCCCCCGTGGACAACAAGTGGATTGGCACGTCCAGCATAGCCATCCCTGATCACATGCCCATCTGCCCACGGCAGCAGCTCAGTCTCCCTGCCTCACCCTTGACCGGGCCCCTACGCCCTTTCGTTTTACCCCCCAGGTTGCCATCAAGGACCAGGTCCAGGCCATGCTGGATAAGGGGCTGGCCAAGCCGTTCTGAGAGGGCTGATCTGTGGGCAACGCGACAGTGTGGTGGCGAGGGGGCCTGGTGGTCCCTCGCAGGCACCTTCGCACCTACACTTGGCAGAGACAGCACTGTGTGCGCGAAGCTGTACCTGATAACTAGACAAGTATCACTCGCCACGCGTGCAGTGTATATCACGACAACCTATTTGTAGCAGCACGGTAGGGCGAGGCCATATGCTGTGTTGCTGAATGGAGCGGCGATGCAGTTTTGACAGAGCTGTTTCTGGGTTATCAGATATGCAATGTGCTTTGCACTTTGCAGAAAGTTGATGCGTGCTTATTACTTACCTATCGCGAGTCCTTTTCGTAAGCGGCATGCTTTTGCACTGAATGGTTGGCACGAGATTGACCCATGGGTCGTTGGAGCGCTGCCCCGTCCTGTCCTCGGTCGCGGCAAAGTGATGGGATGGCACTGGTGCTCCAGCTTCTTTGTCATATAACATACTTGCACTATTCACTACTTGCGTAAGAGGCTTCTGCAAGCCTCGCTGCAGTGCCTGTGGACCTCCGCAGGGCAAACCCTTCTGCCGTAGGTTTCAATCAACTCAAAGCATTGACTGTGGTGGCAGCTCATCAGCTAAGCAATCCGTTGCAGCCTCCAGCAACAAAACTGCAATCTTGTTGTCAGAAAGACAGCAGCAACTCGCATGGCTCAGCTGGACCGCTTCCCGCTGTATCCTGAGGAGGCAGCCGCCCCGTCAGCACGCGTGTGCGTTACGGGGGTCACCGGCTACCTGGTGAGAGCGCGGTCCCAGCTGCCGCACAAGCGCTGTCCCAATAGCGCCTCACATGGGCAGGGAATGTGGGTTGCTGGCGTGGAAGAGCACGGTGCGGCATCGGGCTGGTGTTGGCGAACGCCCTCTCGCCACGCCTTCCATGCACGCCGGTTTGTGCCACAGGTAACAGGCATAGTACGGTACCTGGGGCAAAACCCAACTGATGCCTCAAGTCCAGGGCAGCTCAAACGGCGGTCACAACCTGACAAGAGGTTCTTACTGGGCAGTGGGCACAGGCTGTCGACATGCGCACCGTCCAGCTTTCACTGTTGCTGGTGCAACTTGTTCGTCAATCAAGGCCGCCCCTCCGCATGCACCTAGCTACCCAATGCTCGCTCCCCTAGGCCGGCCCCATCGTCGCGCGGCTGCTCGCGTCCGGCCACACGGTGCACGGCACGTGCCGCGACCCCTCCGCCGGCCCCGCCCTGGAGCACCTGCGTGCGCTGCCGGGCGCGGGGGAGCGGCTCAAGCTGTTCGCCGCTGACCTGCTCACGGAGGGCAGCTTCGACACGGCGGTGCAGGTGGGGAGGGCTAGGGCCCTGGGGCGGGAGGAGAATGCAGAAAGGCGAGTATGGGTAGCTAAGGTGTATAAGGAAAGAGGAGGTTGGAATGTGCTTGAGTTGCAAACCGCAAGAAGCGACGCCCTGGGCGAGCCTGCCCTGAGCCTGCCATGCACCGGTCCTGGGAGCGTGCTAAAGGGCCCTGCTAGCATATGCGCCCTGAACAAGTGGCCAGTGAAAGCGCTCGCCACGCACTATTCCCCTGCCACTCAATCATCAAGTGGCCCCGTTGCCGCACCAGCAGGGCTGCGATTACGTGATCCACACCGCCTCGCCGTACGACAACGGCGTGCCCGCGGCCCGGGCGCGGGCGGAGCTGATCGAGCCGGCAGTCAAGGGCACGGAGAACGTGCTGGGTGGGTGGTGGACTGCGGTTTGCTGGTAGGATTAGGTAGTTAGCGAGCGCAGGTCAAGCCTCGTGCATAGGTGGAACGGTGAATAGTGCTCGCTGGCAGGTGCCTTGCGACACGCAATCTCGTGAGAACCCGGATATTGCCGGATGTAATCGGTTGAACATGCTGCACATCAAGCCACTGGCCGCATAGCTGCAACTGGTTGCAGCATACGGTCACGCGCCCGCAGCACATGTGTGCACATGTCCACATGTCACGACAATGTCCCCCAATATTCTACTACGGTAATTCTCAACCCTGCACAGGTGCTGTGAGCCGCGCCCCCACCGTGCGGCGTGTGGTGCTGACCAGCTCCGTGGCGGCGGTGTACGGCAACCCGCACGAGCGCGGCAAGGGCCACGTGTTCACAGAGGAGGACTGGAACTGTACGGCAAGCGAGACCGTACTGCCGTACTTCTACAGGTGAGCTTGACCACCCCCCTGCGGCACCCCGCGTGAGCCGTTAACCTACAGGGGCGTCCTGCACCGCGTTTCAATGCGCCTGCAAGTCCCAAGTGAGAGCCAGTGAGCCACCTGTTCCGGCAAACTTGGAGTTGCTGCCTTGCGGACAGACCATGTTTGCGGCCATGTACCATGTACCATGTTCTGTATGGCCATGTACGACACCGTTGTATGGCAACGACCCCGCAGCAAGAAGCTGGCGGAGGAGCGCGCCTGGGAGCTGGCCAAGGGCCAGGGCCGTTGGCGGTTGGTGACGATCAACCCGGGGGTGGTGCTGGGGCCCCCCATGGCACCACGGAAGGACAGCGAGTCGGTAAGTGGAGCCAAAGCCTCAGGTCACTGAAGCCCGTACGCCGTGTCCTTATCACGCCACGCGCAACGGCGCATGGAACAGGGCCAACAAGCGATGGCCGAGACAGCAGGACGCGCACGTTGCACCTACACGGCACAAGGGCTAGCTCGTCCCTTGCACTGCACGGCTGAGGGTGATGCCTAATGGTCACCGAATACAGCCTGCGGTGACGTTTCTTCATGCGTACTACAAGCGCCTTGTACGGTGCTGACTACGTCACATGCACTGGTACTGCTGCACACGGCGGGCGACATTAACGCCGGAGTATTCCCGTTCCAGCGGACCCCCCTGACGTAACCTACGGGCTGCTGCCTGTCGCACGCGCACGTGTGCGCACGCAGGTGCAGCTGCTGCTGCGGCTGCTGCGGGGCCAGTGCTGGCCGGCAGCACCCCACATGGGCTTCGGCATGGTGGACGTGAGGGACGACGCGGCGGCGCACTGCCTGGCCATGGTGCACCCGGGGGCGCAGGGAAGGTGGGTGGAGGGTGTGTAGTAGCCCTGAGTGTGTAGATGGGGTGGATGACATGTAGGATACGAGGGGCGGATGGGTCCTGCGTGCTCATTGAAACTGGGTGACAACGGTGATACCCTACCGTACACCCCAGGGCCGCAGGGTAGGGGTGTGTTGGTGGCTTACACATGTACTAGAACTGGAGTAATGCGTGAAGGGTAGCCTTGCCCTTACTCCTCCACGCATCCACCATCGCGCTCCCACAGCCCCAGATACCTGCTGGTGGCCCGCCCCATACTGCACAGTACACCCCCCGGGTCCGCATCACTGTGTCCCTCATGGTTCACAACCAGCACAGCAGTATGACCGCGAGGTGCAGCCGAGAGGCACCACCACACCAACCATGCCCCCTCTCCCCTCTCCCCACCCTCCTCCCATGCCCTGCCCGTCCCAACGCAGGTACCTGCTGGTGTCCCGCTCCATGACGCTGCGCCGCGTGTGCCTGGCCATCAAGGCAGCCTTCCCCTCCGCCCGCTTCCAGCCGCCCCGCTCCGTGGCCCCCAAGTGGCTGCTGGCCTGGATTGGGCCGTGGGTGGGCCTGCCGTACGACCTGGTCACGTGAGTCTAGTCGTACATGTCTTACAGGCACAGGCCGGTATCCTAAGTGACTATCGCAGGGTTCTAGAAGGGGGGCGGTTTGCCGGTATGTGCACGCGGTGCCTAGCGAGCATGGGCCTGCCGTCCCTACCTACGGTACCTAATAAGCCTGCACGTCTGCGACCCCTGCCTCGCCTGCTGCACGTTGCGACGGCAGGTATGCACGTGCTGGGACGTTGCCGGGGTGCGCACGTGCACCTGCAAGACAGCACGAGCATAGGAGCCTACAGGGTGAGCGAAAATGTGGCGAGGGCTGCTGTTTCACTCCTTGGCTGTCCCCTGGTCGCAGGCACGCCGTGGGCATGGTCCCCCGCTTCGACGGCAGCAAGGCGACCAAGGAGCTGGGGCTGAAGTACACGTCCCTCGAGGTGGGTGTACCCCAGTGCTGTTCCCACGTCGTGCATGAGCAGTATGTAGTCGCGGCATGGCAGCAAGGAGCACGAAGAGCCGGCCGCTGCCATGGGAGACGTGTTGATGCGTGGAGGCGGGCATTGTGTACGACCTGTGTACGACACATGTACTGCACTGGTCTCAAGCGCTGCGCCTGGGGATCCAGCACGTTTTTGCGGCTGGCGGTTGGCCATATGCGCATGCCGTACACTGCGCCCAGCACGGTGCATGGGTGGAACGGAGCGCCGTGTCATCATCTCCAATGCTGCTAGCTCCGCACCTCCCTGGTTGTCTGGCTGTGGCACTTGTTCGCGCCCCTCTGCTCATTCACGCAGATTCCCCCATTTTCCGACATGCGTAAACGGGCAGGAGTCCATCAAGGACCAGGTGGAGGCCATGCAGCAGCTGGGGCTGGTGGGGGCGTTCTAGGGGAGGCGGGGGCGTGGAGATGGATGGGGCCCGTTGGGCGGCCACGAGAGCAGAAGCCCCCCGGCTTCTTGGGACCCAGCAAGAAGGGATACCGGCCCGCAGTACCCCTACCGTGCCCCTGGGTACACGGTGGGACTACATGCTCACGGCGCTGAGGGGACCGGATGAGGCTTTCGCGCGCTGCATCAGGCTACTGTAGATCGCCGATAAGGCTCGGCCGACCTACCCGCGAGGGCAATAATTTCGCTACTGTTAGACGTACAGTGTCACCGAGGCGGCAGGGTAAAGTCGGCGGCCGACTCCCGGACTGCAGCCAGACTGGCACATTGGTGACGTCGAACGCCTGCAAGCCCTGGCAATCTGGTGTAGCAGCAGGTGCTTGTGTGACCATCACAGCCTAGGGAGGCCTGCTGGGTCGGGCTGTAGAGCGCTGTCGACGATTGGCTTTCCTGTGCAGGCACGACTGGGCGCAGCGGTCCACTGCTGACACGTGTGTGGTGTGTTGATGTGTGTGGCGGGACCGCCGCAGGTGCTTGTGGCGTGGGTGCAAGTGGCCGTGGCGCTACCGTGGACGGTCGCTGGCCGTGAAGGGGGGGTAAAGCAAGAGTGTCGGTGAGGGTAATCTACTGTATGACGCTAGGTGTGTACCGGTAACTGGCGGGAACATGGCTCAACACCCAGTTCGGCTCTCCCTACACCCGTAGTCGAGCTTTAGGCAGCCAGCTATATGAACCAGGGCAAAGGTGCTTTCGCAACAAGCGCCCCCTTTCATCCTCATCCTCATTACACGCGTGTTAATCCACCTCATCCTCGGCAGGGCAGCGGCGATGCAGGGTAACCAGCTGCCAACATAACCGCCGAGCCCGTCAGTCCGTACATTCCTGCCGTCAATGCCTGCCGTACACCAAGAACCCCACAAGCGCATGCCAACAGCATCTGTGTCAACGCGGCATGCGCCTGGCACTTCGTGCGTACGCCGTACAGTAAGCAGCGCTAGGGGTCACATGTAGTGCGGCCTGGGTTGCCACGTGTGCACACGCGTACGTATGCGGGGTGCATCCACATGCATGGTACATACAGGCATACGTGCGGTTCACACTGCCGGCCGTTACGAGGCATACAGGTACCAATGGACCCCAAAGTGGACCCCTTATCCACGGAAACAAACTGGTGGGTCGTGCCAAAATCAATTGTACGGTCACACGGGCTTCGCAATGTCATACAGACAGATGACGAGTTGACTTGCAGGTGCTTGACATGTTAGGGTCTTTGTGGAGTTCCATATCCTCCCCTACGCGAGCTCCTGCTGCCGCCGAACACGTGACCCGTCCCCCACCCGCATTTCACCACAGCGCACCACCACCCTCGGCGCCTCACCTGCGTGCACTTACTATCCCGCTTACCACCCACACCATTGATTACCCCTTTCGACTTCCTCCCAGCCTAGGCTCTCCCCTTGCCCTTCCCCTTCCCCGCTCCCCCCGCCGCCGCCGCCGCAGGCGGCGGCGCCTGCTCCCCCTCGCCGTCCTGCTCCCCCTCATCCTCCGCCAAGACCGCACCCGCCACATACACCGGCCCCGCCGCCCGGTCCTCCCCGTGCAACATCCCCAGCAGCCGCCGTGCCAGGTCCGGGTTCACAAACACCATCTTGTCGCCCTCCGCCGCCGCCTCCTCCGCCTCCTCGTTCGCGATGCGGTACTCCTCCTCCAGCAGCGCCAACTGCTCCTCCACCGCCGCCTGGAAGCCCGCCACCGCCTCCTGCTGCTCCTGCCCCTCCCTGCCCAGCGCCTCCTGCATCGCCTCCGCGGCCTGCGCCACCCGCGCCCCGCCGTCCAGCACGTCCAGCACGCCCTCGTCGGGCTGCTGCACGGCCTGACCGACCGGCGCAAACTCCGGCTCCTCCTGCTCGCCCTCCTCGGCCTCCTCGAGGTCCGATGTGTCGATGGGGTGCGAGGCAAGGTCCACCGGAACGTAGGTGCCTGGGGGTTTTGGAGGTAGCAAAAGGCGAAGCAGCCGGTCGCAAGCAGTAAAGCAACGGCGGTTTGCATAACACTTATCCCGACGGGACGGTGACAGCATGCGGTGCAAAGGGCCAGCTGGCTTGCGTCCGGTCAGCCCTCGGGTTGTGTGCTTTGCTACCGACGTCGGCAGCAGGTTACAGGTTGACCCGAATCCAAAGCAGGAGCCCAGCCAGCTCATTACCTGGCGGCATGTTGGCCATCTCCGTCAGCGCCTGGACGGTGGCCACCATGCGCAGCTCCTTCAGCTCCTCCTGCGGGAGGTAGGTGCCGGAAGGTGCCGGAAGGGTGCCGGAAGGCGAGAGGTTAGCGGCGGCAAAAGGCACGAAGGTTGACGAGGCTTGCAGATTGACGTGTGCGCATTGAAGTGGGGGTAGCGGCGGCCAGCGTTCCTGAATGCCCTCTGCCTTGCAAGCTTTCGCCGGTGCAGTAACCGCCGAGACAAGAGCAGCAATACCGGCAGCGCTTCCCACGTCACACGCTAGGCCAGGCGCCGGCCAATATACGGCCTCCGCGGCGCAGATGGCATGCAGTCCAATGCAAGCTCCTGCGGCACAAGCGTATCCGGTGCAACAACGCAGCGGACACCAAACGCACCTCGTCCGGCGGGTCGGCCTCTCCGTCTGTGGCGCGCAGCACCTCCTCCATCCTGGCGTCCCGCAGCGCGTGCAGCGCCGCAACGAAGCGCTCGTCCAGCACCTGCTCCAGGCCGCCCAGGCCATCGTCGCCCTCGCCCTCCGCCTCGCCGCCCTCCGTCTCCACGTCCTGCGGAACAGACACGGCATCACCGTTGCCAGGATTAGTGTTACATGGCAGTGAGTTAAAGTGGCGCGCGCGCGTGTGGGTTAGCGGTTGCACGGCGGGCTGCTGTTATGTAAGTCAATACACAAAGCACGAGGCCGCACGCAACCCCAGGCTGCCATCCCCCCTCCCCTCCCCTGCACCATCGCGCAGGGGTCACGCCAGCGCGCATCTGTCCTGGTATCCTTTGCACGCCCATGCACGCACACCGCCCGCTCCCCCCTCACCACTGCGGCCTGCTCCTCCTCCTCGTCCTGCTCCTGCCCCTGCGTCTCCCTGCGCAGCTCCTCCAGGAACCACTGCATGGCCTCGGGGCCCACCGCCTCAGACAGCGCCTCCATGTCGCCCGCCTCCACCAGGTCGAACAGCTGCGCAACAGAGCAAGAAAACAGGGAAAGGAGGACAAGGACGTTGTTATAAATGCCGGGTGCCATTCCAATCACCTAGCCACCAGGTCGAACAGCTGACCGGGCGGACGGACAGTCGAGCAGGTGTGTCAGTTCTAGTGTCATACAAGGTCATCCATAGGGTCTAAGAGCTGCACGGGCCGCGTGGGCGGGGTGCGTGGGCAAACGGGTTGACTGGGTGGTGGCAGAAACAAGTCAAAGGCCAGGTAAACTGCCGCGCGGTCGACCAGCTACGACGGGAGTAAGTGGCATGCCGTGTAAAGCCGGACACCAGGACAGCGGTCAAGCAGCAGCAGCGCCGGCAGCGAATGTTGGATCATGTTGGCTCATTTTGGCTCATCATGAGTTGACTTGGCCAAGAGGTTGCCTCTTAGAGAACAACGGACGCACGCCCCGCCACGCCTCCTGGGCCCACCCGAGACCCTACCGGGTTGCTGGGCGCTCCCCCATTCCTAACCCACGCACCCCAGGCCCGCTAACCCACCCACCCACCACGCCACAAGCCAAGCCCTGCCCGCCACCCCCGCCCCCCCCTAACCCACACCCCACCCCGCACCCACCTTGTCCTGTTCCTCGCTGATCTCCTCGATGCCCGCCGCCAGCCTCTCCCGCTCCTCCTCCTCCTCCAGCCGGATCACCAGCTGCCGCAGCTCCTCACCCACAGGCGGCTCCAACCCCAAGCCCCACCCCGCCACCGCCGCCGCCTTCAACGCCTGCAACTCGCCCTCCTGCCCCTCCTCCACCTCGCCCTCGTCCTCCTCCTCCTCCAAGCTCAGCACCTCCTTTGCTGCTTCCACAACATCCAACAGCCCGGAGCTGTACTCCTCAGGCAGCAATGACTCATCGACGGTTGGGCTGTTCAACTGCCCGGACAGGATCGCCGCCTCCGTACGTTCGTCGTACGTTCCGTTGGCCTTCATCTCCCTCAGCCGCTTCAGGCCCTCGAGGGCCTCCGCCTCTGCGCCGTCCACGCCCTCGGGGTGCTGCTGCGCGGCCAGGGCTGAGGCGGTGCGGAAGTCCTCCAGCAGCTGCGCCTTGCGCACCATGCTCTTGAACAGGTCCTGTGGGTTAAGGGGTGTGTATTAAGGCGTGGGCGCGAGTGTGCAGGTGGCGGAGAGCGCAGCAGCTGCGCCTTGCGCGCCATTTCCTTAAACAAAATCTGTGAGTTAAGGATGGCCTAGGTATGTAGCGTACGCGGTGTTCCTTATTGTTGGCGTAGGGGGCTGTTGACAACTCGAATGGCAACACGCTGCGAGCAGCACAGCTGCCGCGTAGAGTTGTGGTTGCGTGGTAACGGAAAAGGCATGGGGGGCCCTCAAGGGCAAAGCACTGCGTACCACCTCCACACGTGCACCCATCCGCCTCCTGCAACCCCAGCGGCCCCCTGGCACTCTCCCGCCCCGCCCCTCCCCTCCCCCTTACCCTGTCCTTCTCCGACAGCATGCCCGCCTCGCCCAGCTCCACCGCCGTCGCCGCCAGCGCCTCCGCCAGCACATTGGGCGGCATCTCACCCAGCGGCGTAGCCTGCCACTGCGCCTCTGCCGTCAGCCGCGGCAGAGACTCCATCAGCGCGTCCATGTTGGCGGAGGCGCCATCAGGCGCCGCCGCCGCCGCCGCCGCGGCGTCAGCCGCTTCCGGCGCTTCCGGCGCCGTCAGCGCCGGCAGCGGCCTGCCTGCCGCCCCTGCCATGATGGCGTCCAGCAGGTCGGGGCTGTCGTCACGCAGCGCCGCCGCCACCAGCGCCCGCTCCTCCGCCAGCGCCGCCGCCACCGCCGGGTCCTTGGCGGCCTCGGCGACGGCGGCCATGTCGTCGACGGCGGCCGCCAGGCGCGCTTCCAGGATCTCGGCGGCGGCGGGGTTCCACGCCGCCACGTTGGCAAGGTGGGCGTCCAGCGCGGCGGTGCGGGCGGCGGCGGCAGCCTCCGCCTCCGCGGCGGCGCGGATCTCCTCCACGTCTGCGTACGTACGGCAGTACGGCAACACGGCACGGACGGTGGCGTGGGCTATACGTGAACATGTGGAGGGATGCCGGTGCCGTACCGGTTGCGTACGGTGGGCTGTGAACACGGTGGCATGCAGCCGGGACGGTGGATGTACCGGCAAGCACACGGGGCAATCATTAGTCAAGCCTCTGTGGCAGAACCCGCCCGTGGTTGTGTCGTACGGTGCTACGTAATCCGGGCGCGTCTGCTGCCGTACCCACCTGCCGTGGCCTCCAGCTCGTCCATCTCGTCCATCCAGGCGTCGTCCTGCTGCGCGGGGTCGGGCGTGAACAGCGCCTCCAGCTGCGGAGGCAGAGGCAGCAGCAGCAGCAGGAGCAGCAGTAAGACCGTGTGTTAAGGGCTGTGTATTAAGGTTGTGTAGGGGTGCAGAGTGTGACAGCTGCCCAGGAGGGCGAGTGAACCGCGCTTACGGCTGCTGAGGCGGGCAGGAGTAAGAGCAAGAACAGCAGCAGGAGCAACAGGACGGTGTGTGAGGGCCGTGTGTCAGGTGGATACAGGGGTGCACTTCTTGCGACTGGCCAGGAAGGGGCGTTCACTGTGCCTCCAGCTGCACATGCTCGAGTGCACACGGAGGGGCCTTTGGCGAAGCCGCCATGTTGAAAAGAGCTCCGGTCGCCTTGTGGCATACGCGTACCGGCACACCTGGTGTGTGCCAAAGACATTCCCTATCGGGCAAGGCACCGGGACAACCCCCCCGGCAGCACCCCCGTTACCCGTGCAAACAAGCATCGCCCCCAGGCATGCAAGCTCCAGGGCCTTCCCCCCCTCCCACCCACCCCCAAGACCCCGCCCCTCCCGCCCCTCACCCGCTGGATCTCCTCCTGCCCGGGGTCGTCCTCGTACTCCCCAAACACCTCCTCGTCCTCCTCCTCCTCCCCTTCCTCCGCCTCCTCCTCGCCCTCCGCCGCCTCCCCCTCCTCGCCCTCCTCCCCGGCCCCCAGTAGCAGCTGCTCCCCCTCCTCCCCTTCCAGGCCCTCGTCCAGCTCCCCCTCCTGCTCCTCATCGCCAAGAGCAGCCGCGACTGCAGGCACACACGGCGCAACAAACAGGCGCAAGCGCATTTATATCACACCGTGGTCATGCACGTCACGCAAACGCAATGACAAGGCTCAGCTGTAGCCCGCATATATTCTGCGTGAGGCCGAGGGTTAGGTCGCAACCCCCATCACGCACCTGAACACCCTGCCCAACCTGTCCTGCCCCAACACACAGCCCCCAGGCCCCCCTCTTGGCCCTCCCCTGTCCCTCGGCCCTCCCTTGTGCCTCGGCCCTCCTTTGTCCCTTTACCCCCTGCCTCTTGGTCCTCGCCCGCCTGCTCCCGCCCTCGGGCCCCTCCCCTGCCCCTCAGTCGCCCCCTCCCGTGCCCCGCTCACCGTCCGAGGCTCCCCCCAGGTCCCCCGCCGCCTCCCTGGTCCGGGACTTGCCCTTGAGGGCGGCCTTCAGGGCGGCGTACAGGTCGGCGGGCACCTGCGGACCAGGGGAAGAGGGCAGGGGGTGTGCCGTGGGTTAAAGCCACCGGTAACACGGTGTTCTGCTGATGCTGCTGCCGGCTTTACGTGGTGCAGTCGGAGGGATCCGCATGAATGTTGGTGAGCGTGATCCCTGCCTGCCTTACCCATGCCAACAGATACAAAAAATGCATCTCCAACACACTTGTCCGCGTGCCCACGGGCAGTTCGGCGCCCTCCATGACGGTGATGATGGCGGTCCCCCCCTCCACTGTCACACCGCCCCCTTAACACACGCGCTAATACACGTGCCGCACCCACCGGCAGCTCGGCGTCCTCCATGATGCTGATGATGGTGTCCCCTGCCTCGCCGTCGGCGTTGGGCGGCTTGAGGCACACGTCCGCCAGCGCCGACAGCATGGACGTCAGCTGCACGGGTGGGTTAAGGAGATCGGCAATACATAGTCTTGCTGTTTTAGTTCATATTAATTTTAAATTTAGACAAGGACAGCAGACAAGGACAGCATTGATGTCAGCGGCACGTGTGGGTTAGGGAGGAGGCAGACAAAGACGGGTGGGTGGCAAGGCGTGCCAGCGGATTCCAGCTGCACGAGTAGGTTCCGGAGGACTGCTGGTGTAAGGGTCAGCGGCATAGGCGAAGTCCAGCAGATGGGCTGTGTGGGTGTTGGGTGCTTTGGAACCCAGGTACACACTCCAGGCGACCAAGCCCGCTGGCGACCCGTGGGCCTGCAGCTGCGAAGCTAACCCACCAGCTCACACAGGGGGCTGAACGCTAACGACGGACGGGACCCCCCAGCACCTCACACCAAGACACGCACTCCACGGAGGACCCCATCCCCCCGTGCCGCGCAATTGTTTCGCTGTCCCCCACACCAAAACCCACAAACGCGCTCACCTCCTCCCTGCTTGCCACCCCCGCCACCACCAGGTCCGGCAGCATGCGCGCCACCTCCTGCGCCACCCGCGGGTGCTCCTCCGCCAGCGCCGCGTCGTACAGCGCCACCAGGTCGGCGGGGGTGGGGGTGAGCCCCACGCGGCCCCACAGGTCCAGCAGGAAGGCGGCCACGGCGGCGCCTGGGGTGGGGGTGTTGGGCACGGGCGTGTGGGAGGGAGGGTGTACGTGTGGGTCTAGAGCACACTGGGTGGAGCTGTATTGCGCTCCAGCCAGAGGGTCTACAGCCAGAGTGACACAACACCGCCCGATGGCCTGAGCGCTTGTGCGGGCAGGCGCTGCGACGGAGGCCGGCCGCCGCAGGGGAAGCCTTGGCCGAGCCCCCGAGGCGACGTGCAGCAGCAGAGCAGCTTGCCCCTGGCCTTGGCGCACCCCTGCCCTGTGTCCCCCCTCCCACCTGCCGAGGCGTTGTAGCGGGCCGCCTCCGTCACGTTCATGGCCATGATCTGGTGGGCGTGGGGAGGGGGGGGAGGGTTAGGCGGTAACAAGCCGCAGAAAGCCGTGGAAAAGGGAAAGGGAAGAGGAGGGGAGGCAGGGTGGAGGGTGCGGGTCAGGCAGCAAATGAGCGCAACGGGCGCAACGGCGGCCCCATTCGGCAGGGACGCACGTGCCCATTAACGCCGCCTCCTTCCAGGCAAACGCATCATTCCAACGAATTACTGCATGCAAAACAGCTCTTACTGAGGCCTGCGCGACCCCCATCTCACACCCTGCCCTCCCTGCTCTCCTCCCCATCCTCCTGACCGCTGCCCCCTCCCCTCCCTCCACCCCCTCCCCTCCCTACGTTCCACCCCTCCCTCCTGCTCCCTCCCTCCGCCCCCACCTGGTTGATAATGGCCTGGTCGCCGTCCACCTTCTCCTTGGTCCGCACGTCCAGCCCCCCGTACTTCTCCTCCACGCTCATGCCCATGCCCAGCTCGTCCACAGCCTCCAGCCCGTCGTCGCCGCCGCCGTACGGCAGCTCGTCGTCGTCCTCATCGTCGTCGTCATCGCCGCCGCGCCGCCGCCGCCGCCCGCCGTCGGTGGCGGCGCCGCCAGTCTCGAATGCCTCGGCCATGTCGTCGTCATCGTCCTCGTCGTCATCTTCCTCCTGGTCCTCGTCCTCCTCCTGCTCGTCCTCCTCCACGTTGCCGAACGGGTCGTACTGCAGGGTACGGCAGCGGACCGGGTACGGGTACGGCGGTTAGCGGTTGGCGTTTGTGCGCACACAGGAGCTGCTGCTGCTGCTGCCGCTTCCCACCGTTCCCACCCCACCTGACTTGCCGTGAGGCGCTGCCCTACCACAATTCGCGCCATCGTTCAAAGATTATGCTGCTGGGAGCTGCAGAGGCGAGCCTCCCGCCTCCCCCTTCCCCTGCCTCCGCCCCGCCCCCAACACCCTCCCTCCCTCCCAACACACCCCAATCACATCGGCGGCACGCGAAGGCAACGCCGTGCCCTCATCTGCGGCTACCGTCAGCTCCCCCAACGCCTTCGCCTCACTCAACCTGTGCGACCGGCTGCTTCGTCTTTCCACCTGCCACCACCCCACACCGCCCCCACCCTGGCCCCACCTCGTCCTCCCCCGCGTCCTCGCTCGCGCCCATGCCCCCCGAGCGGAACGCCCGCCCCGCCGCCGCCGCCCGAAACGTGGCGCTGGTCTCGATCGTCTCCGCGCCCTCGAACGTGCCCGACTCAGCGATAAGGTTGGTGATGTTCTGCGATGGCAGCGGTTACAGGAATACACCGTTCAACGAAGCGTTGGTACAAGTGGCAAGTTGGTAAGCGGAGGGGTGGAGATGATGAGGTTCTGGATAGGAAGTGCAGGGAGGCTGCTGGCTTGCCCTTGGTGCAAACATCGTTTGCGCAACGTCAATGAAAACTCTCCTCCCAGGACCCTGCCCCTGCCCCCCTTTACACTTACGTCGTTGCCCCTCCTTTTTCCCCCCACCTGTTCCCCCCTGCCTCTCCGCCCCGTCCCCCTCCTCCGCTGTCCTCTCCTGTCTTCATGTCTCTTCCAACCAACAACCCCCCCCCCCCCCCCCCCCCCCCCCCCCCCCCCCCCCCCCCCCCCC